>SCPO01000335.1_pt1 | contig 28105 bp, 42 predicted proteins | sample 6106821 | NCBI WGS metagenome assembly SCPO01 (sample SAMN10720448, study PRJNA508395) | human gut metagenome | isolation source: Participant 2 stool, 0 month | host: Homo sapiens | collected 2017 | reverse complement strand
CTGGCGCGGCTCACCGTGGTTCCCTCCAGTTCAACCGGATCAAAAATTGCCACCGGATTGATCAGGCCGGTTCTGGACGCGCTCCACTCAATCTCCCGAAGCGTCGTCTCCAGAATCTCGTCCGCCCATTTGAAAGCAATGGAATTTCGCGGAAAACTTCGCCGTGCGTCCCAGGGCATCACCGTAAGCAATATCATCCATCAGAAGCACCAGGCCGTCCGATGGAATGTCATAGCTCTGAATGGCTTCCGCAAACTCCGCCACAGCGTCCGGCAGAGCAGCTGCATTTACCTCCTTGTATTCCACCACATCAAAGCCCTGGTCTTCAACCACTCAAACTGTTCCCTGCGTGAGTTGTGGAAACGTCCATGGTCGGTTCCGTCATCCGGCATGCCGACTGTCGCCGCGTCTTCTGCTGCTCCTGCATTTTCTGCCGCTACAGCCTGCACCAGCATAAACGCCTCAAAATTTACACTGCGCTTCGCAGTGATCTCATTGTTTAACTGACGCACCGATCCGCTGCATAAGTTTCTCGGGTTTTTGTATTTTGCGTCCACATCCTCGATTTCCTCGTTGATGCGGGCAAAATCAGAATATTTGATAACGGCCTCGCCCCGCAGGATCAGCTGTCCCTGGTACGGGATCCGAAGCGGCACATTGGCAAACACCTTTGCGTTGTTGGTGATGACCTCGCCGATCTCACCGTTTCCACGGGTAACCGCCTTTACCAGTTCTCCTCCCTCATAAGTCAGGACGATGGTCAGGCCATCCAATTTCCATGAGAGAAGTCCCTTCTGGCTTCCCAGCCACTCCTGCAGAACCGGTACTTCCTTGGTCTTGTCCAGGGAAAGCATCGGCGCCTCATGGGCCTCCTTCGGGAGCTCACTTAACACCTCGTAGCCCACCTTCTGAGTCGGGCTTCCGGCTAAGAACAGTGCCGGTTTCTTTTTCCAGCTCCAGCAGTTCGTCGTAAAGCCGGTCATATTCAAAGTTGCTCATGATCTCGCGGCTCTCCTGATAATAAGCTCTGATGCCGCCAGAAGCTGCCGGTGCAGCTCCTTCATGCGCAAGATTTTATCTTCATTCTGTTTCTGATCCATATTCGTCACCTGCCTGTTTTTCTGCGGTTCACTCATTACGCAAACTACAGATCTGTTTTCTCTGTTCAGATTTGGACTTCTCCTCTACTCATCCTGTTCCTCTGGCAAATCCGCTTCTTCACGTTCCATGCGTGCCTGCTCCAACTGCCACTCCAGCTCCTCCAGCTCCTGCGGTGTTACCCGGCGGAAGTCTCCGGTATTTAATTTGCCCAGATGAATGTTCATGATACGGACACGTTTTAAAGTCACTACACGGTAGCCCAGTTCCGCGCACATCCGGCGGATCTGACGGTTTAAGCCCTGGGTCAGAATAATACGGAAAGTCTTCGCTCCGGCGGCCTCCACCTTACACGGTCTTGTGGTCACGTCAAGCTCCTTTAACTCCACACCCTCACGCATCTTCTTTAAAAATGCCGCGTTGAAGGGCTGGTCCACGGTAACCAGATACTCCTTCTCATGGAAATTGCCTGCATGCATGATCTCATTGGCCAGCTCACCCTGATTTGTCATGAGCAGAAGTCCCTCGGAATCCTTGTCCAGGCGTCCCACCGGATACACTCTGGCCGGATATTTGATCAGGTCTACCACATTCGGCGCACGGTCTTTATCCGAAGTGGTGCACACGATTCCCCGCGGTTTATTGACTACCAGCAGCACCGGCTTTACTTTTTTACCGCCTGCCGCCTTTCCCACTGGTTTGCCATCACAGATGATCGTCTCCTGACCGGTTACCTTCTCACCCATCTCTGCCTTTCGGCCGATGGTGACTTTTCCTGCCTCAATCAGGCGGTTCGCTCCCGGCGGAGCAGACTCTGCTCGCTCAGATATTTATTTAAACGGATTTCTTCCATGGTTTTCTTTCCTTCTCACCAGCCAGTTTTCCTGCGCGCTTTTCCTTCTGCCGCGCACGCCCTGTTTCCATAAGCCGAAAACGGCTATCCCCCACCAGAGAGATAGCCTGTCTCTTATCCCGTTCTTTAATCGTGGATGAACATCGCATCCCCAAAACTAAAGAAACGGTAACGTTCCTTAATTGCTTCGTCATAAGCATGCAGTACATGCTCGCGGCCTGCCAGCGCAGAAACCAGCATAACCAGTGTGGATTCCGGCAGGTGGAAGTTTGTGATCAGGCAGTCCAGAATCTTGAACTGGTAACCCGGATAGATAAAGATATCCGTCCAGCCACTGCCGGCCTTTAAGATTCCATCCTCGCCCGTGGCAGACTCAATGGTTCTGCAGCTGGTAGTGCCAACGCAGATCACGCGGCCGCCCGCCGCTTTGGTGTCGTTGATCTTCTTTGCCTCAGATTCCTCTACCATGTAAAATTCAGAATGCATATGGTGCTCCAGCACATTCTCCACCTTCACCGGACGGAACGTGCCAAGTCCTACATGCAGCGTCACATGGGCAATCTTCACACCCATGTCCTCAATCTGTGCCAGCAGCTCTTTCGTGAAATGCAGTCCTGCTGTCGGAGCTGCCGCGGAGCCGTCATGCTCTGCGTATACGGTCTGGTAACGGTTCTTGTCCTTTAACTGATGGGTGATGTATGGCGGAAGCGGCATCTGGCCAAGCTGGTCCAGAATCTCCTCAAAAATACCCTCATAAGAAAACTGGATCAGACGGTTGCCCTCGTCTACCACGTCAATGACGGTACCCTTTAACAGGCCCTCGCCAAACACGATCACGGTACCCGGCTTGCACTTCTTGCCCGGTTTTACCAGAGTCTCCCAGATATCATTTTCGCGGCGCTTTAATAAAAGCACCTCGATCTTGGCCTGAGTATCTTCTTTTACACCAAACAGCCGGGCCGGAATGACCTTGGTATTGTTGATGACCAGGCAGTCTCCCGGTCTCAGATACTCAGTGATATCGCGGAAATGACGGTGCTCCGTCTCTCCGGTGTTCTTGTCCAGCACCAGAAGGCGGGAAGAAGAACGGTCCTCCAGCGGATCCTGTGCGATCAGCTCCTGGGGAAGATCAAAATAAAAGTCTTTTACATTCATGGTTTCCATTGTATTATCTTCTTTCTTTTCTATCTGTGAATTCTGTGTTTTTGTTTTTGAATCTGCGCAGTCAGCCAGGTCATCGTTTCTGGTCTAGTTTGCCGCAGCGGCTGTCTCCGCACTCTGCGTTTCTGTGGATGCCGCCTGTGTTTCTGCTCCTGTTTCGGTTCCTGCCTCAGCAGCCGTACTGCCATTTTCTGCGGAGCCGTCTGCTGCGCTTTCCCCATTCTCCGCGCCCGCTTCGCTGCTCTCAGAAGTCTCATCATCTCCGATCACAACCTCCGGTTCATCTCCATTGTCGTAAACCGGAGAACCATCCCGGAGTACACCGTAAACGCTGTTTAAATCCTCATCGGAATTCAGCGCTTTTAATTTCACGTTGACACTGGAAGCCAGCTTGCGCACTTCTTCCGAATGATTCGAGGTATCTACAAACTGAAGAACCTCCTCAGAAAGATCCGCGTCATTGATGATGTGATAGTTTCCATCACTGTCCTTCTCTACATAGCACCACATGATCATGGGTGCCGCTGTTTTACAGAGTGGAATTTGATATCAGCCAGCGCGTAAACCAGCCAGCTGTCTGAGGTTACACCGGCACGCACATAGGTTGTTATATTCTCAAAATCCTGCACATACTTGGAATTGCTGCGCAGGCGTGTCCTCGTGCTCCAGCTCCGTAAAGGAAAGGCCGGATACACCGTAAATCTCATTCATGGTATCCGCGTCCGCGCTGGCCCGGGCCGCGAAATACTTCTTCATCAGGCTCAGGACCTCCGGAACACTATCATGAGTAAAGTTTTCCGTTGCGTACGGGTCTCCGTTTTCCTCCGCAGCCTCTGTCTCCGTTTCAGGTTCTGTATCTGTTTCTTCCTCCGCAGACGCATCCTCTGTTTCCGCCGGCACCGTCTCCGTTTCCGTTTCCACCGTTTCCGTTACTGCCGCCTGCTCCGCTGACCGCTTCTTCCCATAATCCGCAAGTACAATGACGATCATCAGTACAATGACCACCAGCGGAATCACCAGGACCGGAAGCAGCATTTTTTCTGTGTGTCAGTATCTTTTTCCCGTAAAATTTCCAGTCGTGTCTCATAAAATCATATCCTCCAAAAGATAGTACAATCATATCAAAATGGGCCCAAAAAATCAATAAATCCCCTTGCAAATATGAAAAAAGTATAGTATCATGATAGAGATGCGTCTGTAGCTCAGTGGATAGAGCAGTGGCCTCCGGAGCCGCGTGCGTAGGTTCGATTCCTATCAGACGCATTTTTCAAAAAATCCCTGCGGCACATAAATGTCTATGTGCCACAGGGTTTTTGTTTCATTCCGGATATTAATCCATCATGTCATTTTCATCAGATAACGACCTTTGCTTCTGTCTGGATTTTCCATGGTCATCATGCTACAATACAATCTGTCTAGAAAATACTCAGGAGGACTTTCCTTATGTTAATCAGAACCGCAACCATAGAAGACCTTTGATGCTGTCACCACTGTCGAAGCAGAATGCTTCCCGCCGTCGGAGGCCGCTACCCGTGCCGATTTTGAACACCGCCTTTCCCATTACGGTGATCATTTCTGGCTCATGTTTGATGAAAGTAAGCTCATTGCTTTTGTAGACGGCATGGTTACCGATGCAGCTGACCTGACCGATGAAATGTATGAGCGCGCCGAGCTCCACAAGGAATCCGGTGCCTGGCAGATGATCTTCGGCGTCAACACCATCCCGGAGTACCGCAAACATGGCTATGCCGGAGACCTCATCAAGCGCGCCATCTCCGATGCAAAAGCCCAGGGCCGCAAAGGACTGGTGCTGACCTGCAAGGATAAGCTCATCCATTACTACGCAAAGTTCGGCTTCGTAAATGAAGGCGTCTCCGCATCCGTCCACGGCAACGTAACCTGGTACCAAATGCGCCTGACATTCTAATAACAATATAGAGACAGAACCCACTACAGGTCCGAAGCCGGTAATCCCGGCATACCGCCGCGCAAAATATGGGTATTGTGTTCGGACGATGCAGCTGACTGATGTTTGCGGATAGTCGTCCGCCTACCTCAAACACCAGTCGCTGCATAGCCGGACACGTATACCCATATTTATGCCGCGGAATGCCGGATTACCGGCTTCTGTATTGCTCCCGCTAAGAGAGAAAAAATCAGCCAGAACGGTACTGATAAAGCCATGATTTCCATCTTTACCAGTACCATTCTGGCCGTGTTTTTATTACCGTAGAATAGCAGAAAGCAGGCCGGGGCGGTAGCCTGCGTAGCATAAATATAAGTGCAACGTGTCCGGCTATGTGGCGACTGACGTTTTCGGGTCGCGGACAGCTTGTCCGACTATCCGCAAACGGCTGTCAGCCACATCGTCCGAACACGGCACTTATATTTTGCGCAGCGGGATACCACCCCGGCCTGCTTCGGACCTTTCGTGACTATTCTTAAATCTTTATTGTGTTACAGCGATAATCCGCCCCTTGCTCTTGCGCGTCTGTCGCAGATGGACTGGATCACCGGTACCAGGAACATGGCCACGAGGCCGCCAGCGAATCCGTTATTGTAGAGGTTCATGCCTCCGTACACAATTCCCACGTTCAGCGCTACAGAAGAATGTAAAAAACCTGCGATCAAGCCCGCGATAATTCCAAACTCACCGGCAATCGGCGCCAGCGTCGTGGAAAGGAGAAGGGCCAGAATGGCGGACGGATCGGTAATGCTCCAGCTCTTTGCCTCACTGGCAATGAGCACTCCGGCCATGACCGGAAGAATATTTCTTAAATGCTTACCGGTGGCACTGAAGCCAACCACGGTAAAGATTCCGCCGATGGTCGGACCGTTTAAGTCCGCGCCTACCATGACCACAAACAGCATGGTAACCAGGCCGTTCACGCCCATATTGATCATGACCGCCGCACCGCCCTCGGACTTGTAGTAATCCGTACCGCCCAGACCGTAAGAGCGCAGGATACTGCGGTAATCCTCCAGCGCCATGGGGTCCGTCACAATTCCATAAATGATCATGGCACCGAACAGGATGGACAGCAGAATGATAAAGGTCTGATTCTGTCCGGTAAACCAGATCAGGCGGGACTCAATGGTTACGCCAAAAGGATTTCAGGATAGACACGATCACCGTTGCGATGATGCCGCCTGCAAATCCCACGTTGTAAAGGGAATAACCTTTGTGGGAAAAATGGACATGGGTACTTAGCGGTGGCAGCACGAATCCGATGATAATGCCGGTAGCCGCGCACAGCAGAAACCGCAGTGGCAGCGGCAGATCCACAATATGCATAACCTGGCTCACGATCGGAGAAAGACTCGTCCCGTAAAACCCACATACAGGTAACGCTTTACCGTAGTTTTATGATACTTTGCATAAAGGAACACTCCCACCAGAATCATCCAGATGTTTAGCAGGTTCTTTCCAAACAGGGAAAATCCAAACATCAGGCAGGTGGATGTAACGGTATGACCGTCAAAATTCATATCCAGCGCATACATGATGCCAATGCAGATCAACGTCAGGACACCGGCATTGACAAAGGCCGCCCCGACACCGCCGATCACAAAATAATCCGTAATCAGAAAATCCGGTTCCCGAATGATCTCCACAATTCCATGAAAAATCTCATCTACCGGCTGCATGAACAATCCGGCTATAATAAAATAAACCGGGAGCAGGGGACAAAATCAAAAGCATTTGTTTTTTAAGGGGTCTCTGTAGTCCAAATCGTTCCATCAATTCCTCCATTATCCAAGGAAGGCAGTTACTCCGAAATAGAACAGCACGATGATGCCCAGCACGATCCGGTAATAACCAAATACCTTAAAGTTATTTTTTCTGATGTATCCCATCAGGAACTTGATGGAGTACACCGATACTACAAAAGCGATCACCATACCGGCAATCAGGTAAAACAGCTCCAGTCCGGTGAAATGGAAACCGAACTTCACAAGCTTTAACAGGCTCGCGCCAAACATGACCGGGATTCCCAGGAAAAGGAAAACTCTGCAGCCGCACTGCGAGCAGCCAGGATCATGGCTCCCAGAATGGTAGAACCGGAACGGGAGGTACCTGGCACCAGGAAAGCACCTGGAACAGGCCGATGAAAATGCGGTCCGATAAGAATCTGGCCGGTTCGCTGAATCGGGAAATCTGTGTACTGGTTGTGATTCTCCAGCACAATAAAAAGTACGCCGTAGATGATCAGGGTAGCCGCTACCACATATCCGTTGTAGAGATGGGCATCCATCCAGTCGTCCAGCAAAAGTCCGAGAATTGCCGCCGGAATGCAGGCCACCACAATCTTCATCCAGAGCTTTACCGTTCCAACCTTCTGTGCCCTTGTCTTTCCCGGATCAAAAGGATTCAGCCGCCGGAAGTACAAAATAACTACCGCCAGGATCGCCCCCAGCTGGATTACAACCCGGAACATGGACATAAACGCGTCTGTCACGTTTAAATGGATGATCTCATCCACCAGGATCATATGGCCGGTGCTGCTGATGGGAAGCCATTCGGTAAAGCCCTCCACAATACCCAGCACCAGAACCTTTAAGAATTCAATAAAATCCATAATTCTGCCTCATTTCTTTCTTGTCATTTTTATAACAATCCAAAGAATTATTTTACCACATTTTCAATCTGCCAGTCAATCGGTGTCAGCCCGTTCGCCTCTAAAAAGGCATTGGTCTTACTGAACGGCCTGCTGCCAAAAAAGCCCCGGTACGCGGAAAGCGGGCTTGGATGCGGTGCCTCCAGAATCAGGTGTTTCGGATTGTTTAACATGGACTTTTTCATCTGGGCCGGTCTTCCCCAGAGAATGAATACCATCGGCCGGTCCTGCTCATTTAAGATCTTAATGGCCGCGTCGGTAAACTCCTCCCAGCCAATGCCGTGATGGGAATTGGCCGCATGGGCCCGCACGGTCAGCACAGTATTCAGCATCATGACGCCCTGCTTTGCCCATTTCACCAGATATCCGTTGTTCGGTATGTAACAGCCCAGATCATCGTGCAGCTCCTGATAAATGTTCACCAGGGACGGCGGGATCTCCACATCCGGTTTTACGGAAAAGCACAGCCCGTGGGCCTGCCCACGTTATGGTAAGGATCCTGTCCCAGAATCACCACCTTCACCTCAGACAATGGTGTAAATTCAAACGCGTTAAAAATGTCGTTCGGATCCGGGAACACCTGCCGTGTCTCGTATTCGTGTTTCACTGTCTCGTACAGTTTCTTATAATATGGCTTCTTAAACTCCCCGCTTAACGGGCCAAGCCAGTCATTTGCAATGGCTCCCATAGCTTCTCCTTTCGTTGCCAGTGCTTTGTTCCCATGCACATCTGCATTGCCGGAAACACCGGAATTTCGCGCCAGGCACAGCTTTGAATCACAGGCGCACGGAAATGCCCCGCTCCCGCAGATACTGCTTTAAATCCCGGATTTCCAGCTCCTTATAATGGAATAAAGACGCCGCAAGCGCCGCGTCTGCCTTTCCTTTGGTCAGCGCATCGTAGAAATGCTCCTTCGTTCCTGCGCCGCCGGATGCAATGACCGGAATCGACACGTTCTCTGCAATCAGGGAAGTCAGCTCATTGTCATAGCCGGCCTTGGTTCCATCACAGTCCATGCTGGTAAGCAAAATCTCACCGGCACCCAGAGAGTCTGCCTTCATGGCCCACTCCACGGCGTCCAGACCGGTATCAATGCGACCGCCATTTTGTATACATTCCAGCCAGATCCGTCTTCCCCGTCTGGCATCAATGGCCACTACCACACACTGGCTACCGAACTTGTCTGCCGCCTGACTGATCAGCTCCGGTGTATTGATCGCCGAAGAATTGATGGAAATCTTATCCGCGCCCTCCCGAAGAAGCCGCCGGAAATCCTCCACGGTGCGGATGCCTCCACCTACCGTAAACGGGATAAACACGGTCTCTGCCACCCGGCGTACCATGTCCACCACAGTCTCCCTTGCATCAGAAGATGCAGTAATGTCCAGAAATACCAGTTCATCGGCTCCGGCCTTGTCATAAGCTGCCGCAATCTCCACCGGATCCCCGGCATCCCGCAGATTCACAAAATTCACACCTTTTACCACGCGGCCGTTGTGAACATCCAGACATGGGAATGATTCTTTTCGTAAACATATGCTGTTCCTCCTACAAACTGCCCTGTCCGTTACAGGCTGATGAAATTTTTCAGGATCTGAAGCCCCACCTCACTGCTCTTTTCCGGATGGAACTGGCAGGCAAATACATTGCCCTGCTCCACCGCCGCATGAATGTGGGTGCTGTATTCTGTGGTGGCTGCCACGATTTCTGTGTCCTCTGCCTTTAAGTAATACGAATGCACAAAGTACACATAAGACCCATTCGGAATTCCGGCAAACAGTCTGGTTCCCGGTTTGATTTCCAGGGAATTCCAGCCCATATGCGGAATCTTGAGTCCCGGGCTGTCCGGAATCTTTAAGATCTCGCCCTTCAAAATGCCAAGGCCCTCCACGCCATCACTCTCATCACTTCGCTCAAACAAAAGCTGCAGGCCCAGGCAGATTCCCAGAAGCGGAGTACCTTTCTTTACCGCCTGCCGGATCACATCCACCAGACCATACTGGTGCAGGCGTTCCATGGCGCCCCAAAGGCACTCCACACCCGGCAGGATCAGTTTGTCTGCCGCAAGAATGTTTTCTTTGTCTCTTGTTACAACCGGCTGCTCGCCCAGGGCGGTCAGTGCCTTTTCCACACTTCGTATATTTCCGGCATCGTAGTCAATAATCGCTATCATCGGTCTCCTCCATGCAGTTGCTAGTTATCAGTTCGATTTTATTCTACATTATAATCATTTTTCAGCATCCAGTCTACCGAATTTTGGTGAACACCGCATGCCCGTTCATGAAGCTCCTGTGTCGTCTGCGGAAGGTCTTATTTATCCGCAAAAGAAAGAGCCCTGGTTAAAAAATGCGGTCTTCTCAAAGGGGAAGCGGATCACGCCCGATTCGCAAAGCCAGCCCCCAGCTCCAGGATTACCAGATCCTGTTGAAGGTTCCGGTCAGCCACTGGGTATAGCGCGGTTCCACTGGGGCAGATAGCCCTCTTCATGTACGGATGCGCCTCAATGGTGTTTCTGTTAACGGCGCGCCACAATGCGGACAGATGCCGGACGGAATCTCATCCGGCTCCCAGATGTCCTTCGTACATCCCGCAGAGCACTGTTTCCACGTTTCATTTCCGCAGGGCGCTACGATGCGCTGCACCCGCTTGTCCTTTGGTTTTTCCTTCACCGGGAAAAGGCGGTCCATCATTGCCTGAGTCTGCTCATCGGCAGCCGGGCAAGACACCTCTTCCATGAATTTCCTCCGTTATGGCGGTCTCCGTCTGGCTTCCAAGCGCTGTCTCAAAGATCAGGGCATCTGTTGCCATCGTGATGATAAAATAGTCCTTATCCTTCACCAGCTCATATAAATTCGCGTAGGCTTCCCGCAGCCGCGCCTCCTGCGCAGCGTCCCCGCGTTTCCATTTCCACTCCTCGCCCAGACCAATCAGAAGCTTCTGACAACCCGAAAGGCGCGCGCGTATCTTCTCTGCATCCATGATTTATCCTCCTGAAATCTCCAGTAATTTTTCTATCCGGCCTGTTCTGTCTAAAATCTTCTTAGATCTCCAGGCCGGAATATCCGTGTACTTCCTCATACACCTCATACCATTCCATGCACCGCGCGTGAAAGCACTCCCACGCCTCGTCGCGCCGTGTGCTTTCGCGGCCACATCCCGCCCATTCCGGCTGTCCCTCCGGCGGTCTTTTCTCCCGATGACTCTGCCTCTGTTTTTTCCGTCATCCGCGCCGCGGGTTCTGTCATCCAGTACGCCTCTGACATTTTCCACTCATCCAAAAGCCCCTGATATTCTTCCTCAAGCCGTCCATACTCCAGTTCCTCCGGCTCCAGTTTTCCTGCACAAGCCGCAGTTTCCAGTCCGCATAGGCTTCCTCGACGGAAAACTCCTTAAGGCGGTGGCGTTCCGCCTTCGGCACAGCCCGCATTCCTGCTAAAAGTGCTGCGTCCTCGGCCTTTACCTGGGCTGAAAGCTCTTCTCCGTATTCGTCCGCCTTCTGCTTTTTCTCCAGGTAATGCTCATAACCGAACGGGTAATACATGGGGCCTCCATCCTCAAAGATCAGCACGCTCTGGGCTACCTGACGGATGAAATACCGGTCATGGGACACAAAGAGAATGGTTCCGGTATAGGCCTGGAAAGCCGATTCCAGCGTTTCCTTCGCCTGCACGTCCATGTGGTTGGTTGGCTCATCCAGCACCAGAAAGTTTGGCCGGCTCTGCAACAGCTCCGCCAGCACCAGCCGTGCTTTCTTCACCGCCGGATAAATCACTCACCCGCCGGGATGCCAGCTTTCCAGGGAACAGATACATCCCCAGAATATTCCGCACCTCTTTCTTCTGTCATGGATGGGAACAGGTCATGAAAATGCTCTGCCACAGACTTTTCCGACTGAATTCTGCCGAGTGCTGGTCAAAATATCCGATGGTAATGTTGTTTCCCAGCACACACCGCCGCTCCACAGACTTATCCTTTTCCTGAAACGGCTGCAAAAGCCCCGCCACCGTCTTCAAAAAGGTACTTTTTCCTGCTCCATTTGGCCCCAGAATGCCAATTTTCTGCCCCCGGCGGATCCGCAGGGTAATCTCTAAAAGTGCCCGGTCATAGCCGATTTTCAAATGCTCTGCCTCAAATACCCACTTGCTGCCCGGGATCAGCGGTTCAATATTGCCGGTAAACAGATGCACCTCATCTTCCGCCGGTTTTTCTACCCGTTCCATGCGCTCCAGCTGCTTTTTCTTGGCCCGGGCAAAGGATGCTTTCGTCGGCTTGTGGCGAAAACGCTCAATCACGCCGTTTAAGCGGTCCGCCCTCCTGCTGACGCTCCCAGGCCTTTCGCTGTCGTTCGATCCGCTTTTGCTTCTCTTCCCGGTACTGGCTGTAATTGCCTGCATACCGGGTCAGCTTCCCGTCAGAAACCTCAACCACAGTCTCTGCCACCTGATCCAGAAAAAAACGGTCATGAGACACCAGCACCACCGCGTGCTCATAGCGCTTTAGATACTGCTCCAGCCACTGGATCGTGGCAATGTCCAGGTGATTGGTCGGTTCATCTAACAGTAAAATATCCGGTTTTTCCAGCAGCAGACGGATCAGCGCGATCTTCGTCTGCTCACCGCCGGAAAAATCTCCGATCTTTTTGTGCTTATCAGCCCTTGTAAAGCCAAAGCCGGTAAAGATCCGGTCATACTCCTGCTCATATTCAAACCGTTCCCGTGCAAAGGTATCGCGAAACGGGCATGCCGCCAGAAGAATCTCCTCCACGGTCTGTTCCCGGTCCGAAAAAGCCTGCTGCTTTAACATTCCCACGGTCAGCCGACGAGAACTCGTCACACCTGCTCCCTGGCGCCTGTCGTCCCGGTCCAGGGAAAGCTTCTCCTGCGATCAGCTTTAAAAGCGTGGTCTTTCCTGCGCCATTTTGCCCCACCAGGGCAATCTTTTCATTTCCCTTTTATCTCAAAATCCACATGGGACAAAATCACATGTCCGCCCGCCGAAACGGTACCGTCTGTAATCTGATATAACATAAAAACCTCTTTTCTTTGTTACTGGTAACAGTGTAGCAAAAAAAAGAGGCTTTTAAAAGTTTTTTCCCGGATCTTTTTATTTCTCCACAGGTTCATAATGTACGCCATGCTCCCCGCAGACCTCCCTGTACCAGTCCTTCCTGCTTCAGATGGTCCAGATGCGCAAAGCACTCCCCCAGAGCAAACCAGCGCTGGGCCGGCGGAAAATCATCCCAGCCATTACAGTGGATCTTCCATTTCATACAGCCCGTAATGTCATAAAGACATGGCTTCTTCACCGGGTCATGCTGCAATTCACGGACAATTCTAAGGCAGTCTGCCAGACGCTTCTTATGATGCTCCTTCAGCTGACAGATCCGAAGCTTCATATCCCCTGACTCCCGGTGTCCCGGAAGCGGAAGGGTAACCGGATAGGCAACCAGCTTGTCCAGGCTCCTTAAATAATTGCCCAGAGAGTCCGGCACATCCCACCAGTCTGTGATATTGGGCGTAATGTCAAACAGCACGTGATCCCCAGAAGCATGGCGCCGGTACCGCAGACTTCAAAGCAGAAATGCCCTGGCGTATGTCCCGGTGTCCAGATGGCCCGCAGCGTATACCGTCCCGCTAAGATCACATCTCCTTCCTCCAGCAGCGTATAATCCCGGAAGGAAAGCGGCGCTGCCATGGTTCTGGACGGCGTACAGGCCAGCATCGCCTGCAAAAGCGATTCCTCAATTCCGTTTTCCCGGAAGCGTTCCGAACGGTGCTCCTGCAATGTTCCGTCCATAAACCGGTAATCCTCCCGGCTGATATATACCCTTCCGCCCGGCCGGATCAGCTCCGGGGCATTTCCACTGTGATCCGCATGAAGATGTGTCAGCAGGATATCCGTATCCTCCATGGATACGCCGAGCTGCCCCAGTCCCTTAAGGAGCGCTTTTTTGCAGCCTTCTGTCCGAAATCCGGTATCCACCAGCAGATTGCGCTGCTTTTCCTCCCTGCTGCCCCGGAACAGATAACTGTTTAACTCTTTGAGTGGATTTCCGCCAGAGGCACCGGAATCCGGAACACCTCCGGCAGCACCTCCCTGATGTCATATCCCGTCATGTCTAAGTCCTCCGCTTTGCCTTAATCAAACAAAAGAGCGGGACACTTCTGTATCCCACTCTCTTATAAAGGTTCGTTTTATGATCAGTCTTTTGCTTCTGCCTTGTCCAGCTCCTCGATGATTGCCGGGATCACTTTATACAGATCACCCACAATGCCAACGTCTGCGATCTCGAAGATCGGTGCAGACTCGTTGGTGTTGATGGCAACGATCAGCTCGGAATCCTGCATGCCTGCCACGTGCTGGATTGCGCCGGAAATACCGCATGCGAAGTATACCTTCGGTTTTACGGTGGTACCGGTCTGTCCTACCTGGTAGGAGTGATCGATCCAGCCTGCGTCAACTGCCGCACGGGAAGCTGCGACAACGCCGCCCAGCTTATCAGCCAGCTGCTTTAATAACTCAAAGCCCTCCGGCTTGCCAAGTCCCATACCGCCGGAAACGATGATCTTCGCATCGGTCAGGGAAACCGTCTCCTTTAAGCTCTTTACGATCTCCAGAACCTTGGTACGCGGATCTCGCCTTCCTTGAAGGAAACATTTAATTTTATTATCTCGCCCTTACGGCCTTCCTGGTACTGTGCTTTTTCCATAACACCAGGACGTACGGTAGACATCTGCGGTCTGTGATCCGGGCAGATGATGGTTGCCATTAAGTTTCCGCCGAATGCCGGACGGGTCTGCTGGATCTTCTTGTCAGTCGGATCGATCTCCAGCTTGGTGCAGTCTGCGGTCAGGCCGGTGTTGCAGTTTACTGCCAGACACGGACCAAGATCACGGCCGATATGGGTAGCGCCTAACAGAACGATCTCCGGCTTGTACTCTTCAATTGCCTTGCCAATGGTAATGCTGTACGCATCGGTACGGTAATCCTTTAACTCCGGATCGTCTGCCAGATATACCTTATCTGCGCCATATGCAAACAGTTCATCGGTCAGTCCCTCTACTTTATCACCAAGAAGTACGGCACACAGCTCGCATCCAACTGCGTCAGCCAGCTTGCGGCCCTCTCCGAGCAGCTCGATTACTACCGGCATGATCTTGCCTTCTCTCTGCTCTGCAAATACCCATACGCCTTTGTAGGCGCTTAAATCCTTTACGTCTGCCATTTCTTCGTACCCTTTCCTTTCACTTGTGCTTAGATGTAATGCTTCTCGACCAGTTTGCCTACAAGCTTTGCACCCATCTCCTGAATGCTGCCCTCAAGCATTTCGCCCTTGCCCTTCTGCGGCGGAGTGAAGGAACGGAATACACGGGTAGGAGCTTTCAGTCCACAGTCTGCCGGATCCAGGTCAACTGCAACGTGATCCCATACGGTAATCTCTTTCTGGTAAGCATCTACAATACCGCCAATGCTCATATATCTTGGGTGTTTAACTCTTTTACAGCGGTTAACAGGCACGGCATGCCAACCTCGATTACCTCGTAACCATCCTCAAGCTGTCTCTGAACGATCACTTTGTCACCCTCAAACTTGTAATCCTGTACATAGGTAACAACCGGAACACCAAGTCTCTGGCCAATCTGCGGTCCTGAGCGGTATCACCATCGATTGCCTGACGGCCTGCGAAGATGATATCTACCTTGCCCAGCTCATTTACCTTGCGGATGCCGGCTGCGATGGTGGTAGAGGTTGCACAGGTATCTGCGCCGCCGAATACACGGTCGCTTAACAGATACGCTTCATCAGCGCCCATAGCAAGGCACTCTCTCAGCATGTAGGTTGCCTGCGGCGGTCCCATGGTTAATACTGCAACGGAGGTTCCCTCCGGGTCTTTGTCCTTTAACTGAAGTGCTGCCTCCAGCGCGTTTGCGTCATCCGGGTTTAAGATACTCGGAACGCCCTCACGGATCAGGGTTCCCTTAACCGGATCAATCTTTACTTCTGTGGTGTCTGGCACCTGTTTTACACATACTAAGATCTTCATTGTGGTCTGCTCCCTCCTAATTACTTCAGTAATTTACCAGAAATTACCATCTGCTGTACCTGGCTGGTTCCTTCATAGATCGTGAATACACGGCAGTCACGGAACATACGCTCAATCTTGTAATCCTTGATGAAGCCGTATCCACCATGGATCTGAACGGTCTTTGCAGCGATCTCGTTGCAGACCTCAGATGCGTAGAATTTTGCCATGGAAGCTGCCATGGAAGCATCCTGACCGTTATCGATCAGCCATGCGGTCTTGTAAACCAGGTTCTTAGCTGCTTCAAGCTTGGTTGCCATCTCAGCAATCATAAATGCGATTGCCTTGAACTTTGCGATCGGACGGCCGAACTGCTTTCTCTCTTTTGCGTACTTGATTGCTTCATCCAGACATCCCTGGGCAACACCGATAGACTGTGCGGCAACGCCCATACGTCCGGTATCCAGAGTCTTCATGGCGTTGATGAAGCCCTTGCCTTCCTGACCAAGGAGGTTGTCTTTATGTACGCGTACATTCTCCAGAATGATATCACTGGTTGCGCAGCCTACAACACCCATCTTCTTCTCCGGCTTACCACAGGATACACCCTCCTGCTTCATGTCTACGATGAATGCGGAAATACCTTTGGTACCCATGCTCATGTCGGTCTTTGCGTATACAACAGCCCAGTCAGCCAGAGGTGCCATGGTGATGAAGGTCTTACGGCCATTCAGGATGTAGTAATCACCGTCTTTTACTGCGGTGGTCTGCATGCCGCCTGCGTCGGAGCCTGCGCCCGGCTCAGTCAGCGCGAAGCAGACCTTCTTCTCGCCGGTTACAACCGGACGTAAATATTTCTCTTTCTGCTCAGCGTTACCGGAAAGAAGGAACGGACCGCCGGAAAGGGAGTTCGGGGAAGAAACATAAATACTTGCGACACCAGATACTCTCGCGATCTCTTCCATAACGATAACATAGGAACGTGCGTCTCCGCCCTGTCCACCATACTGTTTCGGAACCTTAATTCCAAAGAAACCGGCTTTTGCCATCTTATTGAGGATTTCCTCTGGGAAAACCTCCTCCTCCTCGACTTTATCGAGGACTTCTTTGTCAGCTCTGTCTCTGCAAATTCTCTTGCCAGTTTTCTGACCAGCTCATGCTGCTCTGTGAAAAATGCGTCTGCCATCTTGCTCTATTTCCTCCTTTATACATATTGGTATCTAAACCGGATTGCTCCGGCTGTATGCTTACCCTTGTGTGCCGCCAGCCGTCTCACGCTGTTTTGCGGCACGCTCCGCTGCTTCTTTTCGCAGCTCCTTTAATTCAATCTTACCACTCGCGTTCATGGGGAATTTCTCAAACCAGAATACATAGGCCGGAACCTTGTAATCTGCCAGATGCTGTTTTAAATAGGAAAGCATCCGTTCTTTATCGATCTGCACTCCCGGCTTCGGAATCACGCAGGCTGCGATTTCTTCCTGAAGGACCTGTGCCGGAACTCCTACTACCTTGACATCCGCCACTCCCTCATAACGGCGGATCGCAAGCTCAATCTCCCGCGGAGAAATATTTTCTCCCGCACGGATGATCATCTCTTTGAGGCGTCCGGTAATATGAAGCTCACCTTTTTCGTCAAAGTAACCGATATCCCCGGTCCTCAGCCATCCGTCCTCTGTGAAGACCTTGCATGGCCTGCGGCAGATGATAATACCCCAGCATGACATTATAGCCCTGGACCTGAATCTCTCCGGCCTTCCCCGGTGCTGCTTCTTTCCCGGTTGCAAGATCCACGATGCGTGCCTTCACATGTTCGATCACATGCCCGGCCGATACCGCCTTGACCTCGTTCGGATCGTCCCAGTCCGCAATGGCAATGCAGGGCGACGTTTCTGTGTCCGTAGGACGGCTGCAGATGCATCTGCGGAAACCGTCTGCAGATTTCCAGAAAATCTTCCGGGGTACACGGGGAACCTGCAATGATGCCGATCTCAGATCTGGTGCCTGACGTCCCGCGTACTGCGGTTTGCGGATCAATGCGAGAAACATGCTCGGGGAACACCATTTAATATGGTACATTCATACTGATCAATGGCATCCCACACATGGGCTGTCCGAAAATACGGGATCAGGCACATTGCCATGCCGCCTGTGATACAGGCAATCACGCCGGCAGTGATGCCGAAGCAGTGAAAAGCGGAACGGTTATGCACATCTTATCCGCGACACTCCAGTGCATCGCCTCCACCATGGCACGGCTGTTGTTGAGCAGCTGCTCATGGCTCAGCAGGATTCCCTTTGGAAGGGATGTGGTGCCGGACGTAAAGATCATGCAGGCCGCGTCCTCCGGCTGCACCTGGCTTTTCAGTTCCTGTACACGGACCAGAACCTCCGGTGACTTTTCCCGGCGGCCGAAGCTGTCCGGGCTCATCCAGGTTCCCGCTTCCTTTTCATCCAGATGAAGGAAGCGCTTTACCTTCGGCGTATCCTTCGGATGTCGCGATCACATCGTCATAGACGATATCCTTGCATCCAGCGCCGCAGAACACATATTCCACATCGGATAATTCAGGATTCCCTTCAGTTCCTCATCCCGGTAGCAGGTGTTGATCAGCACCGGAACGGCCCCGATCTTCACCAGCGCAAGAAAGGTAAATACCCAGTTCGGACTGTTGACACTCCAGATTCCCACATGGGTTCCCCGGGTGACTCCCATATCCTCCAGTCTGCCTGCCATAAGATCGGAAGTCTCATCCAGCTGCGCGAAGCTGCAGCTCCAGCCAAACATTTCCATGGCGGTATGGTCTCCGATCACGGCTGCCTGTTCCTTCAGATACTGCCCGATTGTTTTTTTCATCAATTCCATGTTCTCTCCAACTTGTATACAAGTTATTGCCGCATAGAGGGCTGCGTGGCTTCTGCGCCTGCGCAGCCCTGCTTCCTTACTGTAATGCTAAGGAACACGCCTTATGCTTTTTTCGGATCTTCCCAGATATAAAGAGTTCCGTTTGCTTTCAGTGCATCAATCTGCTCATCATTATAACCGATTTCCTTCAGAACATCAACACCCTGCTCACCGATAAACGGTCCACGTCTGTAATCCGGAACACCCATATTTTCAAACTTGACGGGGTACGAACCAGTCTTCTGGTATTGCCATTGGAATGGGTCATATCGTAGAAGCAGTTATTGGCTTCTGCCTGCTTATCGTTACGGATCTCGATCCAGTTCTGGCACAGCGCGAACGGAATATCTGCTGCAGTCAGGATTTCTTTCCACTCTGCTGCGGTCTTCTTTTCGAAAGCTTCCATAACAATATCATAAACTTCCGTAGTCAGACCCTTTTCCTGACAGGTCAGGATCGGAAGTAATTCTCATTCTCTACCAGATCCTCACGGCCAACTGCTGCAATGAATTTCTTGTAGTAGGTGTTGTAATCCGGCATACAGGTCTGGATATAACGGTCATCTGCGGTATGCCATGCGGAGTTGAACGGGTTAGCACCATTGCGGATATTGATCGGATACTGCTGCGCAATACCTTCATAGTTGGATGCCTGAACCATCATGCCCATGTTGTATACAGCACTCTCAAACAGGGAGGTCTCAACCTTCTCACCGACACCCTTGGTCTTAGCCTGATATAATGCAGCCAGAATACCGGCTACCAGGTTCATACCTACGTTGTGGTCACCGACACCAGGCGCACCGTTGAACGGGACATCGCTTCTCTGACGCAGAGTCTCAAAGTATCCGCCTCTTGCAAAGAATGCGGTAAAGTCAAATCCCGGAAGATCCTTATCCGGACCATACTCACCATAACCGGTACAGATTGCATAAACCAGCTTCGGATATCTTTCCTTTAAGCTCTCATAGTCAAGACCTGCTCTCTGCAGTGCCTGCACGCGCCAGTTGGTGATCAGGACATCTGCGGAATCCAGCAGCTTGAAGAATGCCTCCTTGCCCTCCGGAGTTTTCATGTTCAGGGAGATACATCTCTTATTACCATTCTCCAGATCCCAGGTTGTATTCTCATACATATCTAACGGACGTCCCTCAGACGGAGCGGTATATCTTAACGGATCACCCTTTGCGGACTCAATTTTAATAACATCTGCTCCAAGGTCAGCCATAAATCTGCCTGCGGTTGCCGCAGCGATAAAGGTTGCCAGTTCAATAACTTTTACACCTTCCAATGGTTTGCTCATTTTATGTTACACTCCTTTTTGAAAAATATAATGTTCCTAACAGATTCAGTCTTTGGTATCGAACTTGGTAGCTACCATATGTACCAGATACGGGATCATGATAACCGGAATGGTTAAATAGCCCAGGTACTTGTAGCCTACTGCCACAATCTTATTCAGGCCAAGCTGCGCAATACCGAATGCTACTACAGTGCAGATCAGGGTAACAACGATAACCTTTACACCCGGTTTTGCAGTCGGATCAAAGTTTTTGTCCAGAGAAGAACATACACGGTTGGACATACCTGCGATCATGTTCACTGCAGTAGATACAGAACCAAGTACGATCAGGATGGAAATGATCGGACGAAGCACGCCCGGTGCCACACCTCTGTTTACCAGAATCAGCAGCGGAATGCTCTCAGTTGCAAAGTTCGGATCATTGGTAATTGCCATCAGACCAAGAACTGCCATCAGGCAGATCAGAACGTTTACGAAAAATCCCTGAACCATAGAGGTCTTCGCGTCATCCGGAGATGCGAACGGTTTTGCGTGCTGTACTAACAGACCGATGGATGCCAGCTGGAAGGCTGCATATACGAAGCCGATCCACAGTGCCTTGCCAAACGGTGCCGGATTTGCCATGCTCGCGGAAATGTTTGCGGAAATGTCACCCCACTGTGCGATGATATTCGGAATATAAACGATCAACAGTCCCGCAACAATCAGTACAGATAAAGTAGCAGCCACTTTACGTACTACGTTGGTGCCATATACAGCTACCGCAAAAATAAAGATTCCTACAAAGATCGTTCCGACCCAGTGATTAACGCCAAATGCACTTTCCATAGTGCTGACACCGGTTGCGAATGCTGCTGCCGGAGCTACGCATATCGTCACAATATATACCAGCTCATACAGATTGGAAAAAATCGGTGCGTACTTGCCGTAAAAACTGTTATTGAAGCTTCTGTAATCATAAACCTCATGCTTCTTTGCATATTTCAGTGCATACCACTGGAAAAAAGCACCCAAAAACTGAGTCATGATACAGGTTACGAATGCCCAGATTCCGAACTGTACGAAATACTGACGAAGCTGGTTGCCTGATGCAAAACCGCCGCCGAACTGTGTCGTAAACCACACAAATGCAACACCTACTGTTACGGACATTTTGTCTTTACTAATCATAATGCCATCCCCTATTTTCTGCCTGTTCTGTTCTATGAAAGGTTTCTCGCCTGTCATAGTACCACAGTCTCTTTTATACCGCGAAGCGGACGATTCCGGTCCGCCCCGCGGCCAACATCTTGTTACAGCATTTCTTTGAACGCCTGGATCATGGTGGCTGCCTGCTCGTAGTTTACCATCTGGCGGTCAACCTCGATATTTAAGTTCAGGAGGCCTGCTTTTTCGCATGCTCTCTTGATCGGAACGTAGTCAAACTCCTCCGGATCACAGAACTTGGTCATCAGAACGATGATGCCCTTTGCGTCATGGGCCTTTGCCTGCTCAACGATGTAATCCACACGTTTCTTTTCCTTATCATAAAGCAGTGTGCAGTTGTCCATGTTTGCGAATTTTTGTGCCAGTGCGTCTACCGGATTCGCCATCTCCGGGGTATCGGTACGGTACTGTCTGGTCTCGTCTGCCACATCGTCTGCAACAATCTGGATGCCGTTGTCGTCGAAAATCTTTAACATGCCAGGAGCATCTGCCAGAATGCCGCTTACCAGAACACGGGCTGTGCGGGTGCTCTTCGGGCCGGCTAACAGCTCAGCGGTCAGCTCTTTTACGATTGCAGTGTGCTCTTCCGGAAGCATGAACCATGCGCTCTTGAATACATCGCTTCTCTCGGCTGCGGTGATGTCTGCGTTTGCTGCTGCCTCGGAGAATGCTCTCATGGCTGCGTTGTGCTCGTTGTATACTTTAATGGACTCAGCCAGAGCGAACTCGGAGAACTGTGCTCCGGTTGCAACGGTCAGGTCATTGATGACTCTCTCGTAACCAGCCTTGGTGAACTTGATGCCGAAGTCCGGTTTCCGGTTCTGCGGATAGGTCATCGGGATGAACGGGATATCCTTTACTGCGTATTTCCAGTTCTGGCCCAGAGTCTTTAAGGAGTCACACAGAGACGGGATGATAATAGGGAAATACCTTTGTACTCGCCCTTGATTCCCAGCTCCAGGATTGTCTGCATGATAGAGCAGATGAATGCCGGATAATATTTCTTTGCCTCGTTGATCTCCATGTCTGCGCCCCAGACACCCATCGGTACCAGGCCCATGGAATGAACGATTTCCTGCGGTGTATAATAGGTTACTGCAACAACTTTCTTGCCCTCAGCCAGATATTTTTCCAGCTGCTTTTTCGGAGCTGCGGCAACCTCATGAAGCTGCGCAAATAATTCCTTTGCTGCCATCTCTATTTTCCTCCTTTATTTGCTTCCATGATCTCTGTCAGGCCCTGTACACGGGTATCGTACTGTGCCTCAGAGAAGTTTCTCGGATCAGCCTGGTCGCCATCGAAGGAAACAACCGGGATGCCGCATGCCTCGCCGATCTGACGGCTCATCTCAGGCATGAATCCGGACCACAGCTTGCAGGAGCGGTTGGTATGTACTAACAGACCCTCAACGTGGTTATCTTTGCAGAGCCTGATACGTTTGTCTCTGGAATGCTCAAGGTTCATAGCATTCGGAACGTTTGCGTATGCGCGGCACATTCCGTCGAAGTCATCGTAGATGAAGCCGAATGCGTCAGCGTAAATGGTGGTTACCATGTTGATGCCTCTGCTCTTTAAACCGGTAGAAGTTACTCTCAGCCACGGCCAGCATGCAATGCCCTCGAACATGATACGGTATTTCTCTTCTGCGCGGAAGGTAGAAACGCCTTTCTCATGGTTCTCTTTGTACTCTTTTAACAGGGTCTCCATTGCGTCGCCTGCTTCTTCTTTGCCACGGGCGGTAACCATAACTGCCATGTGGTTTAACAGGTCAAAGCCATTGAACGGGGACGGAACGTATTTTGCCTGGGAGGTTGCCTCGATCCATGCGCGGCTTGCGCGTCCGGAGGAAGCCATAACCTCTTTGAAGCGCTCATCGCTCCATTTCTTGCCGGTGTATGCTTCCAGACCATGAATGACATCCCAGAACTGAGCCTTGATGTACTCAGTCTCAGCATCGGATACCTCGTAATCCGGGTTGAACGGAATATCGATCATGAACATCGGGATATTCAGCTCTTTTGCCAGGTTCTCGTACCATTTGATCATACAGTTACAGATGTTGTTGCAGCAAAGTACGAAGTCCGGCATCGGCATATCCTGCTCCGGAGCGGATTTCAGTTTCGCGTAAGCAAGGGAGATACGTGCATATGCGCAGATATCGTTGGAGTAGCCCTCGCCCTCTGCCTCATTACACATTCTCTCACCGCCGCCTCTTGCTGCAATGCCGGCTGCCTGGTTCTCCGGGTAGCAGACATACAGTCCGAGAGTCTCCGGGATCTCTACCGGGAAGTTGCTGGCACACCAGCCAACCATCTCTCCGCGTTTTTTGGCCTCCATCGCATCACTGTAAGCCTTTGCCGCGATCTGGCCCAGCTTATACTTTGCTGAGTTCGGATCTGGTGCAGGTCTGCTCTTTTACTTCTTCAGCCATTGTGAAAACCTCCTTTATACATTTTCGTTTTCATTTCCTGAAATAGGTTCCTGCCCTGCCGTTTCCGGCAAAGCGTTCTGCGTCCGCGCGTCTTCTTGCGGCGCCTGTCCGGTCTGTATCAGCTCGCGTCCTCCGCAAAGGAACACGGTAAGCTTTCTATTGTTTGATCTATGACTGGCTGCTCTTTCCGTATGCGTAAATTGCTGCGCCGAGAGCTCCAAGTTCCTGTGCCCGCTTGTCGTAGTAGATTTCCACACCAAGCTCTTTTGCCATGGCATTGCGTACGCCGCCGTTCTGTGCCACGCCGCCGCTCATGCAGACCTCCTCGCGGATGCCTACACGCTTTGCCAGAGGATGCAACCCTGGTTGCCACAGACTGGCAGATACCTGCTACCAGATCCGGGATATCAGTTCCGGATGCCAGCTGGGAGATTACCTCAGACTCTGCAAACACCGTGCAGGTGCTGGAGATGCTTGCCGGCTTTACTGCTTTTGCGGCTTCGGTTTCCAGCTGGGAAATATCAAGCTTCAGGATATTTGCCATAACATCCAGGAATCTGCCGGTTCCTGCCGCGCATTTGTCATTCATAACAAAGTTAATCATGCGTCCCTCTTCATTCAGAGAAAGAACCTTGGCATCCTGGCCTCCTATATCGATTACTGTTCTTGCGCCCGGACAAACATAGTGGACACCCAGCGCGTGACAGGTCAGCTCACTGACCTGATAATCTGCCCCATCATAGGTCTGGCGTCCGTATCCGGTTGCCACGGTGCATGCCATATCTGCCTGCGTAAGACCGCTTTCTTTCATTACATTTTCCAGTGCCTTGCTGACTCCGTCTGTTCCGACGGTAGCTACCACAATGGAGGAGGCCACGATTTCGCTTCCATCCTTCAGGATCACTGCCTTGGATGTAGTAGAGCCAATATCAATTCCCAGTGTATACATAACTGACACCTCTTCGAAATTTTTAACTGTTATTTCTATGTTTCTTTGCAGTTGTTAAAAATTAAACAAGTTTGAGCAAATAAAAACGGCGTCTTGCTTGTGTTTCACACTTTGGTATTCTAGTATACAAGATAAACGCCAAAAAAATTTGTTGTACGATTCCTCAATATCGCCAACAAACAGCTCAACTCATGACCTTATACTATCAAATTTATCAATGAATGTAAATAGTTTCTTTGTATTTTTTGTGTTTTTCACCGGAATTTTATTTGCACACCATTTCTTTTGTTTCTTTCAGTTTACATAAATCCAGCATTTTTTGTTTATTTTTAAACACTCGTTTCCGGGGCAACTGCCTGAAAAGCAAAGAAAAAGACGGAACTATGCGCTTCTTTGCATATTCCGTCTCTTCCTTTCTATAACAGATCGGATCAACCATTTCTGAAATAGGTCGGATACTTGGCCGTAGCCCTGTCCGCAATGGCTGTGATCGTTTCCAGATGCCTTCCCATGCATTCCTGAGCTTTCTGGATGTTCCCTTCCACAATAGCCTCAACTATCTTTTGTGTTCCTCGATCAGCTGCGGCACACGATTATCGAAAGCCACATCAAAGTTGCGCCAGCGCGCGAGGTGCAGCATCAGGCTATCCAACATGCACATCATGGCGCTGCGTCCTACACTGTCGATCATAATCTTATGGAATTCGGCATCCAGATCCGGAAAACGGCCAAAGTAATCGGCCTCATCCCTGTATTTCTCCTGTTCCTTCAGATTCGCTTCCAGCCGCTTCAGCATCTGGCTGCGCTCTGCTTCGCCCAGTTCGGTAAAAATCTCATAGAGGACTTCCTTTTCCACCGCTGTACGCAGTGTCAGAAGATCCGCGATATGACTTAAATCCATAAGACTGACATAGGTACCCCGCTGCGGATAAATCTCAATAAAGCCAAGCTGCTTAAGACGCGTAAACACAGTGCGGATGACCGAGCGGGACACTCCGTACTCCGCAGACATCTGATTCTCGCTGATCAGCTGTCCAGGCTCCAGGCGCAGCTGGATGATCCGGTTCAGCATCTGTTCAAAAATTTCATCTGACGTATTCGGATGACTCTCACCAGATTTCGCATAAATCATACTTACTTCTCCCCGCTGCTTTCATTTTTTACCATTCTACGTCAAAATCAATCCGCTGTCAACCGCGGGCCAAAAGCAATTTAAAGAGTATTCCTATTCACGAAAGGTCCGAAACAGGCCGGGGTGGTATCCGGGTTCGTCTGAATGATCTCGGCCGCCTTTTTTTTCAGTTCTCCCAGCATAACCTTCCCGCTTGCATTCATAGGGAATGCTTCCATACGCACGATGTGCCGGCAGCTTATAATACGCCAGATGGTTCTCCATATATGTCATAAGCCCCGCATTGCCAATGGTCATTCCTTCCTCCGGGATGATACAGGCCACGATCATCTCCTGCAGAACCTCTGTCGGAAGACCGATCACCTTCACATCACGGATGCCCGGATAATGCCGGATCACCTGTTCAATTTCCCGCGGAGAAATATTCTCCCCGCCCCGGATGATCATTTCTTTGATTCGTCCCGTGATATACAGAAAATTCCGTCCGTCCAGATGTCCCATATCGCCGGTATGGAGCCACCCGTCCGCATCAATGGTCTTTGCCGTTTCCTCCGGGAGATGATAATAGCCCTGCATGACATTGTAGCCACGCACGCAGATTTCTCCGTCTTCCCCTGTTTGCAGGCTGGCTCCGTCCGGCGCCAGGATCCGTACCTCGCAGTGGCGCAGTACCCGTCCTGCCGTTGTGGCACGCTCTGTCGCCGAATCTCCCACATCACTGATGCTGACGCAGGGTGCGGTTTCCGTCTGTCCGTAAGATGCATGAAGGAGCAGCCCCGGAATTTCCCTGCGAATGGCATCATATTCTTCCTCACTGACCGGCGAGCCGGCAATGATGCCGTTTCGCAGGCTGCTTAAGTCATAGTCCTTATGGGCCGGATTCCTGGTGATAGCCAGGAACATGGACGGCACACCGTTTAACACCGTACAGTGATGCTTCTGTACCGTCTGCAGCACAGTTATGGTCTTATAATACTCCACCGTATGCATGCAGCAGCCGGTATGGATACTGGTCAGCAGACTGGCCGTTAAGCCAAAACAGTGAAACAAAGGAACGGCAATCATCATCTTATCGGATTCTTCCCAGCCCATATGGCCGCAGATTTCCAGCGCGCTGTTCACCAGACTGTAATGACTCAGCATAACCCCCTTTGGCATTGCCGTTGTTCCCGAGGTAAACAGGATAGCTGCCGTATCCTCCGGCCCCACCCTCCGGATATAGCCGCCAATCTCCCGTGTCACCTTTTTCATGCGCTCCGCGAAAACAAAGCTTTTTTCTGTCATCCACTGTCTTGCGGTATCCCGGCCAATGTAGATCCAGCGCTTCACCGTTCCCTCTAACTTCGGCGTGAGCTGTGCCACCATGTCCTCGTAAACTAGCTTTTTGTAGCCTTCTCCATAATACACAAACTCTACATCCGCATAGCGGAGCACCTGCTCCAGTTCCTCTGTGCTGTAGCAGGTATTCAGAAGGACCGGAACTGCCCCAATCTTGCTCAGGGCCAGAAATACAATGATCCAGTTGGGTGAGTTGGTACTCCAGATCCCCACATGGGTGCCTTTTCTGATTCCACAGGAAAGCATTCTTCCTACCATATAATCACTCAGCGTATCAAGATCCTTCCAGGTATAGCGCTGCTCATCTGCCTCCAGCGCGATACAGTCCGCGCTTTCCCTGACCCGGTTTCTGAGACATTCCGCAATTGTCTTTTTAATCAGCCTCATAACAAACAACTCCTTGCATACTTGTCGACAAGTTTTTCTGTTAATAACTTAACACCTTCAGGCTGATTTGCAAATATTTTTTTCGTACTCACGGACTTTCGTCAATACTGCTGATTTTCATTTTGGGCCTTTGTCTATTTTTAGTGGTAGATAAAATATTCCTGTGCCACCTTTTCGCGAATGTAGCGCAGACGGTTCGTGGTGTTTAAGTGCAGATGCAGGATCTCGTGGGCTTTTCGTCTGATTCTTCATCAGCGCATTCATCAGTGCAGTATGCTCCTTTATAATTTCTGCCTGCCTTCCGGTTCTGACCACATCAAAGTTTCTCCAGCGCCGGAAATGAATATAATCTTCCCGGATGATCTCCATCACATCCTTCTTCCCACTGCGTCCAGAAGACATCCATGAAATTCATTGTCCAGGGCATAAAACGCATCCATATCAATGTTCTCCGATATGGCCGCCCGCTGACGTTCAATACAGTCCTTCATGGCTTTCCCCATCCGTTCCCGGACCTCCTGTGATTCAAACGCAGAAGTCGGGTTGCCTCCCTGCTCCACCGACTCCCGGATAAACAGGATCAGCTCCACTGCCTTCATGTCAATCAGGCTCACAAATGTCCCCCTCTGGGGATACACAGTCAGAAGTGTCCGTTCCTTTAACCGGCTGATGGCGGTCCGATGATATGCCGGGATACCCCGTAC
>SCPO01000364.1_pt1 | contig 28358 bp, 39 predicted proteins | sample 6106821 | NCBI WGS metagenome assembly SCPO01 (sample SAMN10720448, study PRJNA508395) | human gut metagenome | isolation source: Participant 2 stool, 0 month | host: Homo sapiens | collected 2017 | reverse complement strand
GCGTTCGGCTATATGCTGCCGTTCACTGGCAGGCTTTATCGCCATATCCATTGCGGATCGCCCGGGCCTGGCCGTCGGCTTTGCGGGCGGCGTGCTGGCCATGAACGGCACGAACTTTGCGGGCCTTGCCAGCGGTGACACCACCGGCATTTCCGGCGGTTTTCTGGCGGCGCTGCTGGCCGGTTTCGCCATGGCTACATTGTGCAGTTCCTCAAGAAAATCAGCCGAGAAGCTGCCTGCCAGCCTGAACGGCATCCGCCCGATGCTGATTTACCCTTGGGCGGTATCCTCGTCACTGGTTTGGTCATGTGCGGCATCAACCCGGTCATGGGCATCATCAACACGGCCATGACCGACTGGTTGAACGCCATGGGCGACACGTCCAAGGTGATGCTGGGCGCAATCGTCGCGGTGTAGGCATTGACATGGGCGGCCAACAAGGCGGCTTATGTGTTCGGCACGGCGGCGCTGGCGCCGCAACTACGAGGTCATGGCGGCTGTTATGGTCGGCGGCATGGTCCCGCCCATCGCCATCGCGCTGTCCACCACCTTCTGCCCCAAAAAGTGGAGCCCCGACGAGCGCCCAACGGCATTGTCAACTATGTCATGGGTCTCTGCTTTGTCCGAGGGCGATCCCTATGCGGCCGCAGACCCGCTGCGTGTGCTGCCCAGCTGCATCATCGGCTCGGCGCTGGCCAGTTCTTCCTGGTGTTCGGCTGCGCCTGCGCGCACCCACGGCGGTATCTTCGTGTTCCCAGTCGTGGATCATGCCCTGCTCTACGTCGTCGCCCTGGCCGTCGGTTCGGCGGTGGGCGCGCTGATTTTGAGCCTATTGAAGAGAGTACGTGGAAGAATAAGCACAGAAACCATGCAAGGCCGACCCGGCAAGGGCTTTGGCGTGCCGTAGGGGAGACGGCGTTCCCGACGACCAGCAGCGCCGCAGACATAAAATTCCCGCGCCCTGTGCCGCGGGCGGCAGAAGCGGATATTTTGCGGGAAAATCAGCCCAGCCTGATGCCCATAGCGCGGGCGACGTTCAGCATATCGCAGTCGCCGGGCACGCCGGGTCTTACCGGCAATGTCGGCCAGCGGGTTGGCGGTGACGTGGCGGTTGACCATGGCGACGGTCACGCCGTAGTGCTCGTCCGCCACCAGCCCGGCCGCGTAGGAGCCTAACTGGGTCGCCAGCACGCGGTCGTAGGCGCTGGGCTGCCGCCGCGCTGCATGTGGCGGGTACGCAGATGCGGGTCGCGACACCGGTCAGCTCCTCCTCCTGCTTTGAAATGCGGGCGGTGGCGGTGGTGTAACCGGCCTCGGCACGCTTGGCGGTCCACTCCTTGCGCTTCATCTTGGCCTCTTCCACCGAGAACGCACCCTCGGCCACGGCCAAAATCGAAAAAGTTCTTGCCCGCCTTGGCACGGTTTTCGACTGCGACCTTCTTGATATCGTAGGGCAGCTCGGGCAGCAGGATGATATCCGCGCCGCCCGCAATGCCGGCGTAGAGCGTCAGCCAGCCGCCTTGTTGCCCATGATCTCAATGCACATCACGCGGCTGTGGCTGCCCGCCGTGGTGTGGATGCGGTCGATGACCTCGGTGGCAATGTCCACGGCAGTGTGGAAGCCGAAGGTGACGTCGGTGCCGTAGATGTCGTTGTCGATGGTCTTAGGCAGGCCGATGATGTTCAGCCCTTCCTGGCTGAGCAGGTTCGCGATCTTGTGGGTGCCGTTGCCGCCTAGGCAGAGCAGGCAGTCCAGCTGGCGGCGCGGTAGTTTTTCTTCATCGCGGCGACCTTGTCCACCTTGTCGTCTTCGACCACGCGCATCTTTTTAAGGGGTGCGCTTGGTGCCCAGGATGGTGCCGCCCACGGTCAGGATGCCGGAGAACTCGTCGGGGGACATCACGGTAGTTGCCGTTGATCAGGCCGTCGTAGCCGTTCATGATGCCGACGATCTCGACTTTGTCGCCCATGGTGATAAAGGGCCTTTGCCACACCGCGCAGAGGTGGCGTTCAGGCCGGGGCAGTCGCCGCCGGAAGTAAGGATACCAACACGAATCGCCATAGTAAAACCTCCCAATGCTGTATTTATACTATATTATAAAATGTACGCTAACCCAAACCGGATGTCAAGAAAAGTTTTACACGATGCTGCGACGGAAACAAACTTTTTTAAAAATCGCAAAAATTTAAAAAGGGCTTGCAATTTAGAATCTGCTTTGCTATAATAACATACGTCGCCGGGAGACACGGCAGACACAAAACCAAATATGGGAGCTTTCCCGAGTGGCCAATGGGGACAGACTGTAAATCTGCTGCTTAATGCTTCGGTGGTTCGAATCCACCAGCTCCCACCAAAAGGATCCGCAACTTAGGTTGTGGATCTTTTAATGCCTCATCTTCCCGCAAAATTCTGAATTGTGGCAGGTGAGTGGGCCGTTTTCTTGAGAAAAATCAGAATTTTTTCCGCTGTTTTCAGAACGCTTTGAGGAAGTGGCTTCTGATTCAGCCGGAAAATGGATGCTTGAGTTTGCTATCGCCCTGTACGAGAAGAACACCTTGCAGCAATAAAGAAAAACCTCTCCAAGCGAAGCGATTATTTTCTTTACTGCTCAATAAAAACCGAAAACCCTTGAAAACAAAGGCTTTCGGCGTTATTATCTGGTGCGCCAAAAGGGATTCGAACCCCCGGCCTTCCCCTTAGGAGGGACGCTCTATCCAGCTGAGCTATTGGCGCGTATATCAAATGAAATTGTAAATAGTGAGGATTGAACAACCGCTTAGGAGGCGTGTGCTCTATCCGGCTGCGCTACTGAGACATTTTCCCAGAAATATACGGATGCTTTATCATTATATCTGCTTCTCTGCCAAAATCAAGTAGTGATTGGCCGAACACGGTTGATTTTGTTGGGAAATGTTATTATAAACTATATTCGTATGCACACAACACGGAAAGACTAACTATTAAAAGTCAAGCCCCAAAACAAAATTTTCGAGAGAAATTTTAAGGTGGTGAAAATTGGTATAGCAAACAAGAGCATCCGTTGTCGGATACTCGCTCCGTATAAAATCGCACGCTTAATAATCAGCTAAGAAGGCTTTCCCAGAACGCTGCATAGCAAAAATAAGCCTTACCAGCTTTTTAGCAGCATGAGAGATGGCAACATTGTAATGCTTTCCCTCAGAACGCTTCTTTTCAAGATAGGCCGAGAATGTAGGACACCAAAGGCAAACATATTTGGCGGCATTGAAAAGAGCATATCGCAAATATCTGGAGCCACGCTTTTCCATGTGAGCATAACAGTTTTGCAGTTGCCCTGACTGATATGTAGATGGAGAGAGTCCAGCATAAGCCAGCAGCTTGTCTGCGCTTGCAAAGTTGGAAAAATCTCCAACTTCAGCAAGAATCATTGCACCCATATGTCGGCCAATACCGGGGATTGTAAAGATGGGAGAATCCATCTGAGATGTAATCTTGTCAATTGCGGATTCTACCTCAGAAATTTCTTTGTCCAGCTCGCGGATGAGAGCAATCGTGTGTTTCAACTCCATAGACTTAGCAGGCATTTTCGAGCCAATGGAGACCCTGCGGCTACTTGGATTTCCGCGGTTTTAGACTTGGTATAACGACCTTTAGAGGCGGTGCAAAGAGTCTCAGCGAGTTCTTCAGTATTGGCGTTTGCGATATAGCTTGCACCCGGATAGTTGCTCAGCAGTGCGTATACAACAGCGATGTGCAAGCTTGAGACCAGCTTTTCGAGCTCCGGAAACAGAATATTCACTAACCGCGCAACGGAGCTTTTCAGCTTGGCGCGCTCTTTTACCTTATCAAATCTGTATCTGGTTAGTGACTTTAGCTCTTCATTGTGGTATGCTGTATTTGAGTAGGACTTGAGGTCCACATCAGACATGAGCATCATTGCAATGGTACGCGCGTCTATCCGATCTGTTTTGGTTCTTCGCAGGCTGAGACTTTTCCGATAGAGGTTCGTGTGCAGAGGGTTAATGACATAGGTTGCCAGGCCGCTGTCTAAAAGAAACCCCAGCAGATTGTAGCTGTAATGTCCTGTGGCTTCAAGCCCTACTTTTATTTTGCTTTCACCTTGGGAACAGCTTTGGATTCTTGAAAGAAGCGTCTCAAAACCGATGCGGTTATTGGCAATGGTAAATACATCTGCCAAGACCGTTCCTTCCGAGTTGAGGATAAAGCAATCGTGCTTGTCCTTTGCAACATCGATACCAACAAAATCATTTCTTTTTACCTCCGGCGTTTTATTTTACAGTGCTGCTTAGAGCCACACCTCTTTGCTATGTAACCTCGTTCTATATAAACCGTCTGGCGGTATCTAACTGATTAACACTAAAAACAAAGAGCCGTGGTTGGAGCCTTTCCGAAACCGTCTTGCGGTAGGAGGTTTAAACCAATCCACAGCACCTTGTCTATTGTAGCATTTTGTCCTTGGAGAGGGACTCTAATAACTACTACTTTATAATACGAGGAGGATTGCTTGCTATGCCGAGAATGAGCAAGCAACGGAAACAAAGTGGTCGTTGTTTCTGAATGAAAGAAATCGCATTACCTACAACGGACTTTGCAGAAAATGCAGGAATGACTGTAAGCAGAGTTTCCGCTGTATTGTGGTGCTTTGCCCGAAATATTTATCGAAAAGGAGAACAAAGAAAAATGATTGAAAATGAAATGACTGTCAGCGTGCCTCTTGAAGTTGTCAAGGCGAGTGAAATCGAGCCGAAAGAAGTGAAATGGCTATGGTATCCATATATTCCGGTTGGCAAGGTTACGCTGTTGCAGGGCGATCCGGCGATGGAAAAAGCAAGCTAATGCTTTCCATTGCCGCCCTGCTCTCAAAGGGCGAACCTCTGCCCTTTACCGAAGGAAGAAAACGAGCCTATGACGATTATCTATCAGACAACGGAAGATGATGCCGATGATACAGTAGTCCCTCGTTTCAATTCGGCTGGTGGGAACGGAGAAAACCTCATCTTCATCAAGGAAGATGAAAAATCTTTGTCCTTTGGGGATAACCGTATTCGTGAAGCGATTGAGATGTACCACGCAAAACTTTTAATTCTTGACCCGATGAGTTCCTATATTGGCGAAGATTGCTCAATGAATAATGCTAACGAAACACGAGCAGAGTTTAATCATCTAATAGCGGTTGCGAAAGATACAGGCTGTGCGATTGTGATTATCGCTCATATGAACAAGATGAGAGATACCAATCCTCTTACCGTACCAACGGTTCTATCGACATTGCGGGCGCTGCGAGAAGTATTCTCGCCATCACACGAACCGCAAACAGCGCAAATCCAGCCGAACGCTATTGGTGCAAGTAAAATCAATCTTGCTCCAATGGGTTCGGCTATTCTTTGAGGTGGCAGACAAGGGCGTGAATTTTCTTGATGAATTGGAAATGACCGCCGAGGACGCATTCGCTGCCACCGCCCGCGAATGGGCAGACCGAATGACCGCGAGGAAGCGGCAACGGCGTTTATCCGTTCGCTGCTTGATGGCGGCAGACAGTTGGCTTCCGACTGCGAAGCAAGGCAAACACATCGCGCAACAAAATCGGGTATCTGAAAAATGGTTGATGTGGCCCCGTGGTTTGTAGAAAGTCCATCTCTGAAATTACTAAAGAAGATTGCGAAAAGTTATTGAGGCAGTCAAAGAAAAGGCTGCGTCCGCAGCAGGTATGCCGTTATTCTGCCGGAATATGCGGCTATGAAAAGTACATCTTATGCCGCCATGGTAGAAGGCTATGATCTTTCCGCATACACAGCTATGAAGTGCTTCGGCGGAGCGGCGGTTACGATGAAAACAGCGGAGGAGGTTTCAAAATTCTCGGCGTTTCCGTTCGTGATGCGTTCTGCATTGAACGCAAAGAAAAGCCTCTGGCTCAAAGACAATTCGGGAATATGCTGTTCGCCAACCAAGTGCTGCACTTTGCAAACGAGCGGTATCATTCTGTACAGGCTGAGTTCAAGAAGCCGGAAAGGAACCCGCCCTCGGTTTTGTAGACTGCATCCATGAGGACGAGGTCAAAAACTGATGGCAGAAATCAGCAAATACCCGATTCAAGAGCAGGCCATTGTGCTTTCGCTTCTGAATACGGGTGTGCGGCGCGCTGAACTGGCAGGGCTGACATGGAGCGACTTCAATTTCAGAGACTGCACCGTTCACGTCAACAAAAGCCTTTGGTTTTCAAAGACTTTGGGTATCAGCACACAACCACCAAGGAAAGCAATGACCGCTATATAGATGTGGCCCCGAATATATGACCTTTATGCAGCGGTACAAAGAATGGTGGGATACCAAAAAGAAGCTGATGGGAGCCAGTTGGCAGCGGGATATGGTGACGAACAAAGAGGATAAGCGTGAATCGCTGATGAAACTGGTCGGGCAGAATTTGTCATCATTGATGACTTCGGCTGGCCGCGCCAACCCGGACGGCTATAACAAGCTGGTAAAGCGTGTGGCACAGAAAGCAGGAATCAGACATTCACCCACACATGTTTCGCCATACCTTTGTCAGCCTGCTCATGTCGAATCCTGACATCGGTGTTGCAACGGTTGCCGCTGAAGCAGGTCACGCCCAGCCGAGCACGACTTTAATGATCTACACCCAGCAATACAAAAACGCCGGGAGTCGATACGCAATCAGTTGAGCCGTGAATTGTACGAAAAATAAAGAATCGCAGCCATGTTATCTTAAAAAAATAACATAGCTGCGTTCTTTTTATGGGCCGTGAGGGATTCGAACCCCCACTGAACCGGTTATGAGAAAGCATCGCTGGCAAAAATTTCGAAATTACCGCAAAATTTTGTTGGCATCCCACAAATAAGAACAACTGATTTTAGGTAATGTGTAGTAATTTTCGCAGCGTTTCTCAACCAAAATGTGGGGCCGTAGATGAGTTGGTAGATGAGTTTCGATGGAAATACACAATAAAAAACACGAGTTTAACCGCCAAAAGTATTTCACCCCAGCGGAAACATATCGGTATAATATCATTTCACTAGCGAAATATCAATACAGTTAGAAAAAACCGCCATCAAAGATTATCCGTATAGGTGCGATACGCTACCACTGCATCGCGATGTATACTTTTCCATTGGGTAACGGAATGTTCGCGGGTTTTGTGAGTCCCGGTCTTGTATATAATACGCCTATAGATTTGTTTGTACTCAGAAATTGATGGTGAAATTTCTTTTATAGTTGCTTCAATCTGTTCAATGGCATGAGGAATATCAGAACCCTTTAACTCGATATAATAGGCGTGCTTCTTTGTATCGTTTAAGAGGAGCCAATCGCAGCGGATTTTGGGATTTTTAGGAAAAACTTCGCCATCAACCTTGAATTGGCGAACTTCATCATGTGAGGAATTTTTTCCTTCGTGCTTGCATCCGTTTTCAGAAGAAACAAACGATGACTGCTTTCCTTCGCAGTGGGGAGAGTATTTATTGATGTTCGTCATTGTCGTTAGCCTCAAAGTTTTGCTCAATGATATAGTCACTTATTGCGTTAATATCATCGGATGCTTTGTCAATCAGTTCATTACGAATTAAAACAAGGTCCTCACTAGCGTCTAATGCGTCTGTAATATGTCCCTCGGAAATATAACTAGCACTTGTCGCTTTGGGGAAAAGCCAATATCTCTTGCGCAGTTTTGTTTTACTTTGTCGGCGGCCGCGTCACTGCACTGCCCGGCTTGCAACATATAATTAAATGTACCAAGCAGATAGGGGCTATGCGTAGTAATTAGTTCAGCATTTTTCCCTTCATTCAAGAAAGCTCCTAACAGTTCGCCAATACTTTGCTGTGAACTGGGATATAAATGCGATTCGGGCTCTTCAAGAATTAAAAAGACGCGCTTATCCTCAACAAGATAGTAAAACAGAAGATTGAATACCCAAACAATTTCCTGTTGCCCGGAAGATGCAAAGTTAATTTTGATGTACTTCCGATTGTCTAAGTACAGCCGTTCCTCGCCATCAACATAACGATAACTTCCGCCAAGAACATCATTTGCCTTATCGCTGAGCAGACGGATGACGGGCTATTCTTTTTGAACTTTCTAAAGCTTCAGTATCAACAGAATTTGAAACCATAGCAGTATAACCTGCAATTCCAGAAGAAAAAAGAGGTTTGATTTTCAGAATGGTTTCAATATATTTTTGTGACATAATCGATTTGCCGAAGCTGTGAACCTTCCAGCGAAGTAAAAATATAATTCATTTGTTCGCTAAGAAGGGTAATCAAATTGCGACCAGCAGGAATAAACACAGTCTCATACGGATCATTCAACGTTTTGCCAGTTCGCGTTCCCAATGTTCTCGGTTGCTAGGTTGCATATCGAGAAAGATGGACTCATCTAAAGTTTCAAAAAGAGCGATGAATCCATCGGAGAATCGAATGTTAATGAAATTCCGACCATAGTGTTCGGTGTCTTCGGAAAGGCTGACATGAAGCGCCATACGGCTATTTCCGTATGTGTAATCCAGCGCCATATCAGATGGCATAATCCATGATGTGCCAAAGATTTGTAAAACTTATCTTTCATACGCGCTTGCATAGCGCTTTTCCAATTTGAAGCACCCGAAACAGCCTTGGATGGACCGCCTTGCATCATTATGTTTAGGATGTCTTGCTTGATGGATCGGCTGTAATAAATGGCTTTCGCGATGGTACTTTTTCCGTTTGATTGTGGTCCGGTAAACACATTGAATTGATTTATATCTAATGTGCATTCAATAATTGGACCAAGATTCTTTACGTGAATTGTATGCATTACAAATTCCCTTTATAGCAATGTGTGCAAAGAAACAAATGGGACGCAAATGGGCTTCGATTAGAACTGCCCGGCAAGGGTTCGCTTTATAAACTCTTCCTCAGTTTGTACAAAGTCATATGGCGCGTACTCGCCATAGGCTTCGGGGCGGCTGATTGTCATAATCTCTACACCGGTATTCCCAAGGGCTTCATTCAGCGCCCATTTCAAATCGGCTAAATGTTTCCCATGTACGGTTTCAAATGCTATGCAGCCGTGGGCATAGCGGTCTTTAGCAATAGCGTAACACATTTTTACCTACTTATAGTAAATATACTATTCGATAAAATCAGAACGGCAATTCAGGTTCTGGCTCTTCAACTTGAATGTCAGCTATTTTAGCAATAAAATTGTTTAGTACAAGAGCCTGAGATTGTGGTGTCGATGCGCGAAACCAGTCCAAAAATTTCTGACTGTTTCGTTTGGAATACACACTTTATTATTGTAATGAAAGCCGCAGTCAACAACACTGCTAATCACGTCAGCATTCTTTTGGATAGCCGTTTCAAATAGATTTGTTGTAAGTGCTTTCCAATCTTGAAATAAAAATGGAGCAGTCTGTATTGAAGCGAGGTTCAGCCATATAAGAGGTTAAAGATCTATAAACCAAATTGGTGAAATCTTGATAGATTTTCCTGTCTTCATCAGATATTGGCATATAAAGGAAGTTGTGCTTTCAATAGCTTCCCGTATGGCAGCAAAACTTTCAAATCGGTTTTCAGGCTTTCTCTCCATCATTTTATCTAGGATGTCGTTGTAGGAAAAATCTGTCCGATCACAGTCTTCTGCATTATCGATTAACCGACCAAACAATTCTGCCAGATAAAACATATCTGTAAGGCGGGTATAGATGCCTTCATAATATTCCTGCGGCAAAGTATCGGATGTAGCACGATTAATATCTGCCGCAAGGCTGTCAATATCGCCATCATCTGCCTTTGAAGCAATCTTTCCAATGCCAAAATCTATTATTTTCACGGTTCCATTCTTATCTATAAGGATGTTACCTTCACGGATGTCTCGGTGAATGACGCCGTGTATTTCTATATAACAAAACGCATCGATAAGCTGAAGGAAAATGTCATCCAGTGTGATTTCTTCAAGTGGTGCAACATAGTCGCCAATGAATTTACCAATATTCTTTCCGTCAATGTACTCCATAAGAATATAGCCTGTATGAATGTTCTCGTATGCATAATAGTTATAAATGCGGACGATATTTCTATGGTTCAGCTTATAGAGAATCTTGATTTCGTCAAGAAAATTCTTATAAAATTGTTCCTTGATTTCATCATACTCTGGCTCATATTTCTTGGCGACAAACAATTCGTCAATAAAAGGATCTTGAAGCAGGACCGTTTTCCCGAACGACCCGCCGCCCAAATCATTGTTGACCATAATATAATCCTTCTGCTTGATAAAAGGAATAATATCCCCGTTCTGTTTGGTAACAGCCATATTCAGCCCTCCTGTTTCCTAATCCCTTTTCACCATCGTCCTCGGCAATTGCGCCCGCATCCGCATTCCCATCCACAAATTCAATTCAAGGATTTCGATACCGCAGACATCAACAACTTGTCTGCAATAACCCTATTGTTCATTGCTACTGACATATACTAAGTATAAACTTTTTCTGCGAAATAACAACATTAAAATTTGAAAGAAGTCATATCGTAAAGTAGAGTGTCGGAGTCAGTTACTTTTACTATTGAAAGCGTGACAAATTGTCACGTTTTCAATAGTGAACTATATCAAGGCAAATTTGATAGCTCGACATAGACGACGGAGAATGCTTGACAAGAAAATGGAACATTTGTACTATACAGAAAATAATCTGGCTGGTCGAAAGCCCTTGGTCTACCGAACAGCGGGGAATTTCCCAGCTATTTTATTTCTGTGACTGGTAAAGAAATTTCCGGCGAGGGACATACTCTCCCCGCCGTTTATTATAGATTCCCGAAGATTTTGAAATGAAAGAAGGTATTTCCCATGAGGCATCATTATCGGCATCGACCACGGCTACTACGCCATCAAAACAGCCCACTGCTCGTTTCCCGCAGGGCTGACAAGCTACGGAGAACACGAACCCTACACCCGCCAAGGACTCTTAGAGTTTGGCGGGTGCTTTGTTTGTGGCTCCGGGCGGCAGCTATCAACAGGATAAGACTGCGAACGACAACTATTACCTGCTGACGCTGGCAGCTATCGCAAAGAGATTCAGCAGCGCGGTTTGCCGCCGAATGTTCTGTGCGCATTGCGGCGGGGCTGCCGCTGACCAGTTTCGGGCGCGACAAACCCAAGTTCAGAGAGTATCTGCTGCGGAGCAACCAGCCCGTGAATTTCAAATTCGAGGGCGGAGTACAGCATTACCATCGAGGAAGTTGCTGTCTTCCCTCAAGGCTACGCCGCCCTTAGGACCGAAACCGGGCTGTTGCAGGACGAGCCATCAATGCTCCTCATGGATTTGGGCGGCTGGACAGTGGACCTTATGCGCATCGACAACGCCATCCTGCGGCTGACACTGCGCACAGCTTGGAGCTCGGCATGATCCGCTGCGTGGATGATATTCGGGAGCAGGTGCGCCGGGAAACCGGGCTGTCCCTGACGGATGCCCAAATCGAAAATATGCTGGCAGGTCAGCCCTGCACGGTCAGCGATACGGTGCGCGACATTGTGAACCGGCAGGGGCGCAAGTACACCGAACATCTGCTGTCTGCCACTATGGAAGCTGGCTTTGACCTGCGCTATCCCCGCCGTGCTGCTGGGCGGCGGCGCATCGGTGGTGAGCCGCCACCTCAGCCCCAAAGACGCGCTTTGTAAGACGATTTTTCTGCTGGACGACAAGGTGAACGCTGTCGGGTTCGAGCGCGCGTTGGCCGCCGTGTCGCGCCGTAAAAGCGAGGCATGAAACGCCCACAGTACGTTTTCCGTCCGAACCTCAACGACCCGCAGCACCGCCGCGCATGGGAGCTGCTACAGCAGATGCCGTCAGCCCGTCGCAAGGAGTTTCTGGTGCAGAGTATCCTTGCGGCAGAACAGACGGATAGGCTGGAGAAAAGCATCCGCAAGGTGGTGCGCGAGGAATTGCAGACGGCCAGCATAGCCACTGCTGTTCCAAGCCCACTGTCAGAGAATGCTATACCAGACTCTGCGCTCGATTTCCTGAATTCACTGTAGGGGTGATTCCAATGTTTTAATAATAGGTAGAAAAGCAGAAGGAAAAAGACTAACTATTAAAAGTCAAGCCCCAAAACAAAATTTTCGAGAGGAATTTTAAGGTGGTGAAAATTGGTATAGCAAACAAGAGCATCCGTTGTCGGATACTCGCTCCGTATAAAATCGCACGCTTAATAATCAGCTAAGAAGGCTTTTCCAGAACGCTGCATAGCAAAAATAAGCCTTACCAGCTTTTTAGCAGCATGAGAGATGGCAACATTGTAATGCTTTCCCTCAGAACGCTTCTTTTCAAGATAGGCCGAGAATGTAGGACACCAAAGGCAAACATATTTGGCGGCATTGAAAAGAGCATATCGCAAATATCTGGAGCCACGCTTTTCCATGTGAGCATAACAGTTTTGCAGTTGCCCTGACTGATATGTAGATGGAGAGAGTCCAGCATAAGCCAGCAGCTTGTCTGCGCTTGCAAAGTTGGAAAAATCTCCAACTTCAGCAAGAATCATTGCACCCATATGTCGGCCAATACCGGGGATTGTAAAGATGGGAGAATCCATCTGAGACGTAATCTTGTCAATTGCGGATTCTACCTCAGAAATTTCTTTGTCCAGCTCGCGGATGAGAGCAATCGTGTGTTTCAACTCCATAGACTTAGCAGGCATTTTCGAGCCAATGGAGACCCCTGCGGCTACTTGGATTTCCGCGGTTTTAGACTTGGTATAACGACCTTTAGAGGCGGTGCAAAGAGTCTCAGCGAGTTCTTCAGTATTAGCGTTTGCGATATAGCTTGCACCCGGATAGTTGCTCAGCAGTGCGTATACAACAGCGATGTGCAAGCTTGAGACCAGCTTTTCGAGCTCCGGAAACAGAATATTCACTAACCGCGCAACGGAGCTTTTCAGCTTGGCGCGCTCTTTTACCTTATCAAATCTGTATCTGGTTAGTGACTTTAGCTCTTCATTGTGGTATGCTGTATTTGAGTAGGACTTGAGGTCCACATCAGACATGAGCATCATTGCAATGGTACGCGCGTCTATCCGATCTGTTTTGGTTCTTCGCAGGCTGAGACTTTTCCGGTAGAGGTTCGTGTGCAGAGGGTTAATGACATAGGTTGCCAGGCCGCTGTCTAAAAGAAACCCCAGCAGATTGTAGCTGTAATGTCCTGTGGCTTCAAGCCCTACTTTTATTTTGCTTTCACCTTGGGAACAGCTTTGGATTCTTGAAAGAAGCGTCTCAAAACCGATGCGGTTATTGGCAATGGTAAATACATCTGCCAAGACCGTTCCTTCCGAGTTAAGAATAAAGCAATCGTGCTTGTCCTTTGCAACATCGATACCAACAAAAATCATTTCTTTTTACCTCCGGCGTTTTATTTTACAGTGCTGCTTAGAGCCACACCTCTTTGCTATGTAACCTCGTTCTATATAAACCGTCTGGCGGTATCTAACTGATTAACACTAAAACAAAGAGCCATGGTTGGAGCCTTTCTGAAACCGTCTTGCGGTAGGAGGTTTAAACCAATCCACAGCACCTTGTCTATTGTAGCATTTTGTCCTTGGAGAGGGACTCTAATAACTACTACTTTATAATACGAGGAGGTTTATACATTATGAACGGTAAAAATCTTGTTTGGTGCAGTCTGTGACGGGCTGCTTTTGTTTTGATGAGGGGCCTATTAAGTACCTTCGCAGATCCGGCAAACATCCCCATAGGAGTTGTGCCCTTTGATCAAGTTCGTAGATATGTTCTCCGGCATCGGCGGTTTCCGCGAAGGACTGACTCGTGCCGGAGGATTTGAATGCGTAGGGCACTGCGAAATCGACAAATACGCCAATCGCAGCTATAATGCCCTGTTTGACACGAAGGGAGAGTGGTTCATTGAAGATGCCCGAAAAGCCGACCCCAGCACCATGCCCGACTTCCTACTGCTCTGCGGCGGATTTCCTTGCCAGACTTTCAGCATTGCAGGCTCCCGAAAAGGATTCGGAGATCCGAGGTACTCTTCTTTGAACTGGCCTGCCTGGCTGAAGCGCGGAAGCCTTCGTATCTGCTGTTTGAAAATGTACCCGGTCTGTTATCTCATGACGGAGGGCGGACATTTGCGACAATCCTCAACACGCTGGATCAACTGGGGTATGGTGTGGAATGGCAATGTCTTAACAGCAAAGATTTCTGCGTCCCCAGTCAGAAACCGCGTGTACATTGTCGGATATCTTGATGAACGATGTAGAGGAAAGTATTTCCTTCACCGAAGCAACAGGAGGTTCTCTTATTCAAACCCGGCGGCCACCAAGGGGAGCGCGCGTCTACTCCCCGAAGGATTAAGTTGTATGCTGGCTGCCAATCCGGGCGGGTTCGGCGGCAAGACCGGGCTGTACGAGGTGGGAGTGCCGATCAAGTGCGCCACAAAACCGGCTACCAGATGGCACGGTCGGTTACAGCATCGACCTGAGCTACGCCACAGTCAACAGTCGGCGCGGACGGGTTGGTAAAGAGATTGCGCATACACTTACAACGGGCTGCCAACAAGGCACTGTTGAAGTTCGCCCGGTCAAAATCCCATCAAGTCCGACCTCGCCCGCAACACCGAACGCACCGGTAAGCCTGGCGCACCCATGCATACACTTACCACAAAGACCGTCACGGTGTTCTGTGCGAGGGTCGCATCCGCCGCCTGACACCGCGCGAATGCCTGCGTCTGCAGGGCTGGACGGATGATCGCATCGACACGGTGCTGACCATCCAGAGCGATAACCAAGCCTACAAGCAAAGCTGGAAACGGCGTCACGGTCAATGTAATCGAGGCCATCGGGTGGCGCATTGCAGCCATGGATGCAGAACTGCGGGGTGAGACTCCCGCCCCTTGATTTCCGTGACCAGTATTTTGGCTGTGAAATCAGAACTGACCGGGATAAACCGCGCCACGGCAGCCCAAACGCTGGCCGACTTATTTGGCACCCGCGCCGAGCATTCCGGTGGTGGCTACGATGCCTACAGGGTCAAAGATTTGGACGGTAAGAGTGGAAAATCGTCCGCGACGGCAGCATCCATCCCGAATGCCGTAGGCGGTCTGTTCTTATCGGAGAAACCTACAAGGTCGAACTGAACTCTCCGAAACTCGAATACGGCGAGATGGAAAAGCTGCAGGAGGTTGTCCGTTCCTTACGCCGCGCAGGCGGTATCGTAAACGACAGCTGCGGAATGCACGTCCATGGATGCAAGCAAGCACACGCCGCAGAGCCTCAAAATGTGCTGTCCATCATGTATTCCAAGAGACATTCTATTTACAGCCTTGAAAGTCAACCCTGCCCGCATCGACAGCTACTGTCAGGCGGTGGATGAGCCGATACTGGAAGAAATCCGCAAGCTGCCCAGCGGTGCGAGTATGGATCAACTGAAAGATCGCTGGTATCAAGGGCGGGATGGGAGTGATTATCACTACCATTCGTCACGGTACAGGGCTTGCAATATGCATTCTGTATTCTATCACGGTACAATCGAATGGCCTGTTCAATTCCACGCTCCATGCGGGTGAAGCCAAAGCAAACATCATTCTGGCTATGGCGATCTCGGCGCAGGGCATCAACCAGAAGTACACGCAGTTCCGGAAAACGCCCATCGGGGATAACCCGGCGTTTACCTTCCGCACCTTTCTGCTGCGACTGGGGCTGATCGGCCCTGAGTACAAAATGTGCGGATGCACTGCTAAAGAATCTTCCGGCGACAAAGCGTGGCGGTACGACAAGTCGCTATATCCAGCAACCAAGCAAGGCCCCGCACTGACGAGTCCAGATAGGAGAAGAAATGTCCCGAAAAGAATATTTTGCCTATGGTTCCAATCTGAATTTTGAGCAGATGGCCTACCGCTGCCCGGAGGCAACGGCAGTCGGAATTGCCAAGCTGGACGGCTATGAATTGGCTTTCCGGCGCGGCTACCTGACGATTTTGCCCAAAGAGGGCGCAAGCGTCGAAGGGCTGATCTGGTCTGTCACCGACCACGACGAATCACAGCTTGACTGTTATGAAGGCTACCCGACATTCTATGACAAGGAAACCATGACGGTTACGGATGCAGGCGGCACGCCGCATGAAATTATGGTTTACACGATGAACGCACCGTACCGCGACCAGTTGCTCCCGGTCAGCAGCCGTTACACTGCGGTTGTTTTGCAGGGTGTCTGGATGCCGGTATCTCTCCGCAGCAGTTCTATGATGCTGACGAGAAATACCGCAAAGCCTACAAGGCCAGAGCCGCGCCCTGTCCCAAAAAACGCGCTCCCGAACGCTAACCAAGCCCGCTGCGCCGCGCAGCGGGCTTTTTTTTGCAACAAAAGGAGAAATTCGTATGAAGAACAAACACAGAATAAAGCAGGGCTTGTCGCTGTTGCTGGCGGTAGGAATTGCGCTCACAAATCTGGGCGCAGCGCTGCCCGCTTTTGCGGACGATGCCGCAGCAACCCCGAAACTGCGCAGACGGCAACCCTTGACCCGGACGCGGCGGTTTTGTACGCCGACCTGCCGGATGCACCTGCCGGCTCCTACATCGGCAGCGAGGGGCTTCCGGTTGCGACAGGGCAGACAAAATCAGCCTGTCGCTGTGGGCGGACGGTCAGTTGGAGCAGGACAGCCACCTTGACCCGGATGCTCTGAACAGCGGCGACAAAACCGTGACCGTACCCTTGACCGAGGATACCGACTATGCCATTGTGCCGCTTATGGCTGGGTCGAATACCAGCGGACGGCTCCCGAACCGATGTGCTGCTGCCCGAAAATATTACGCTGCTGGACTATTACGGCGAACCCGCGCAGGACACGACCGTTCTGCACAGCGAGTATACGGAAACCTCTGCCGCTGCCACAGGGCTGTATCTGCTGGCAGACAGAGATTTCACGGTGCAGCTTGTCTACACTGCCCGGATGGTAATTCACTGACTCAAAATCTGAATGTCGTAATTGACCGCAGCAGCACGGCAGCCCCTCCGTTTGCGGATATGGGGGTTGCACCTTACGCAGGACGCCCCACCCCGGCTGTGACAAGCGGGCGCATCACCAAGGTGGCAAAAGTCAACGCCACATGGTTGATTTGGTTTAACGGCGAACCCGCCTACTGCTGCACCCACGGCCAACGGACAGCTCCAACGGCTGCCCGCCGTACAGCTATTCCCACACGTCCACCGTGGGCGCAGACCAGTGCATCCCCGGTGACCATTACGGCAACCAGATTCGCATTTGGGGCGGGCTGAACCAGCTTTCTCTGGACGAGGGCGGCGATTTTTCCGCTGTTTTTGCGCGGAAGATGAGGCGGAACTGTCTGTCTCGGATTTTGCGAAATGATTTATGACGATTTGCAGCTGTATATTATGCAGCACTACCCCGACAGCCGGGCGGCTGCGCTTTACCGGGAATCGGCGGAAGAACTGTTGAACGGGGTGCAGACCTATACCGCCGAAGCGGGATATTACACCTACATTTATCAACCCGCCGCCAGTGGCTGGCAGACGGTTGCCTTGATCGGTCCCGCCATTGAGGGAGAAGAACCGGAGCCGGAACCCGTGCCGCAGGAGTACTATGCCGACTGGCAGGCTCCCGCCCAGACTGCTTCGGCGGCAGCTTTGATTTGACATTCACCGTCAACACCGACAAGGTTCAGCTGAACACGCTGGAAAAGGTGGACGGCGCGGTCATTACCATCACGCCCAGCCGGACAAGCGGCAGCGTGGACGGCGGCAGTTGGCAGATGACCCTGCCGGGGTACAAACCATTACCACAAGCGGTCACACGCAGGACGATACCTACCACCTAAACGGCGGTGACGGTTCTGCCACATGGACGGTGCACTACGAGGTGTCCAAGACCAGCACCAGTACGGTCAGCCGGCAGGAAGGTCCGTTCACCAGCCAAGCCGAAGCGGACGCTGCTGCAGAAGCTGCCAAGAATGCGGCCATCGGGCAGCTGCAGAACGAAGCGCAGGGCATGGTGGATGATGCTATTGCCTCGGCGCGGGCGCTTGCCAATATTACATTCAGCTACGATGAGATCACCATCCCGCATGGCTTCGATTCTACACCCGGCGCGCTGGGCAGCCACCAGACTATTACCGTTCCTGCCGACAGTTCCAACGACTATAAAATGCAGAACGATGAATGGTCGGTAAAGGTCAGCATCGACAAAATCGACAGCGAAACCAAGCAGCGCATCAAGGGTGATACCGAATTCAAAATTTTTGAGTGGGATACCGTAAAGCAGCGGTATATTCCAGCTGGAGGTTACAACCAGTACAAAGTCGAACGTCAGGCGGATGGCACCTACAAGGTCATAAACCACAGCAGCTATGCCAATGGCTCGGATAACCTCTATTACACCCAGCGCAACGAGGGCAAGTTCGTCATTGTGGAGAGCCGTGCACCCAGCGGGTACTACGGTGATTGGACGGATGTGAACACTCCTGGCGCGGCAGGCTCTGTTCTCGGCAAGCGGGCGTATGCCTTTGAAATTACCAAAGCGCAGGACGGTCAGACGATCTGGCTGGGGAACGCCGATTATAACGCCGACATTACCACGGCCAACAGCGGCGGTACCCTCATCGACACCGGCGAGGGCATCGTAACTATCACCTTTGGCAGCCGCGATGCAGATAAGACCTACGCCATAGACCCCACCGGCATTGCCAACAACGAAGATTCCTACACCATGCACGCCAATGCCGACAAGATGCAGAACGACCGTGTCCTCGGCAATATTCAGCTGACAAAAGTGGACTTGGACGCCGCGCGGTATCTGGCTGCGGGCAGCAACGGAGACACTACGCTGGAAGGTGCTGTGTACGATCTGTACGCCGCAGACACCATTGAACATCCGGACGGTGTTTCGGGTGTCGTGGATTACTCCCAAATTACCGATGCCAACGGCGCACCCATCTGGCACACCACGGTTTTAACCAACGGCGGTTGGGATACCGATTACCTGCCCATTTTGCAGAAAGACCGGCTGGTAGCCTCTGCGAAATCACTGACGGCAAACTGGCGTTTGCCAACCTGTATATGGGCAGATATTACCTTGTGGAACGCGCCACAGGGCTTGTTCTGCCGATTGACGGCAACGGTAAATTGTACATTACAGGCAAATATCCGCAGCTGAACAAGAGGCTGGGACGCACCGGCAAATATGCGAATCTTACTGTGGATAGCGGCGAATATAAGGATTACATCTACAAAACCAGTATTCCGCCGTGGTCGAAAGCCGCCGTTTGGACGGCAGCAAAGCGTGGGATGGTTATTACTTGTCCTATGCCAAGGGTTATCTTTGTGATGAGGTCAACCACTACAAAACGCTGACCTACGCAGATGAGTCTGCCTACCACATCCACGCCGAGCAGGAAAGCCAAGACGAAGTCCTCAAATCCGGCTTTAGTTTGCAGAAGTTGGTTTCGACCACCGGTCAGCCAAGCCCTGCACTGAAATTGGAAGGCGCGGGCTTTACGGTTTACCGCATTTCCAAGTTAAGCAAGGCGGCGCAGTTCAAGCAGAACCCGGATGGCAGCTACGATGCCGCCAGCATCCCGTCCGCCTACCGCAAAGATAATTACGATAACGCAACACTAAAATACGATTTCGGCCGAGGGGCAAGCCATCGCCAATATGTTCGAGGACGACACCGACACGGTCAATGCCTATAACGCGACCTTGACCGCAGACGGCGACTACGCCAACGGCAGGGGTAACGGCTGGATGCCCACGGATCAGCTCGCGGAATATAGGCTGGGAGAAATGTTCACCAACGATGAGGGCGTTTTCCGCGTTGAAGGCTTGCCCTATGGGCAATACCTTGTTGTGGAAACCACCATCCCCAAGGATGTGTTCCAGTGCGACCCGTTCATCGTGACAGTGGACGCCAACAGCCCGCAGAGCCGATTTACGGTTCCGGCGGGCTGTCACTACAGCCACCAATAACTATATGACCTACAACGTGCTGGACGAGGAATTGGAGGGCTATTTGCAGCTCATCAAGACCGATACAGAAACCGGCAAAGCGGTCAAAATCGCCAACACCTCTTTGCCTTGTACAAATTAGATGACAAGGGTAATAAGACCCGCATTTCCATGATCGACCCCGCCAGCGGTAGCGCCACCAAGAAAACGGATGTGTTCTACACCGATGCAGACGGTCTTATGAAAACACCCGAAAAACTGCCGCTGGGCAGATATTTGATTGAGGAACTGCAAGGCCCGGAGGGGTACTATAACGATCCTGCCTACTCGGTGGAGTTTGAAATCAAGTCAGACCGCGTCTGGCAGGTCGTGGGCAATGCCACCAACGACATGGATGAGTACATCATCACGGAGAAATACTGCAACCACGAAACGCTCGGTCAGCTTACCATTCGTAAGCTGGGCAATGTGCTGACCGACTACCAAGATGGACAGTTCATCTACACGCAGGACAATCTCGCAGGCGCGGTGTACGAAATTCACGCTGCAGCCGACATTGCCACACCAGACCGCCAAGGCACTTACTGGTACAAAGACGGAGACCTCGTTGCCACCGTTACTACTGGCGCAGAGGAGCAGGTGGATGAAGTGAAATTCAGTCCCACCCGCACACAGGCAACCTATGATTTCTTGAAAATTACCCATGATGGCACCAAAGGCGAAGTCACCGTGACCCTGCCGCTGGGCAAGTACACCATTACCGAGGTTCAAGCACCGTATGGTTTTGTGCTGACCCAGCAGAGTTACACGGTGGAATTTGGCTGATAACCAAAATGACATTGTGCTGGCAAAACTATTGTCAGCCACGAGCAGGACGGCGACAAGGAATGTTCGTACAGCATTGTGAATGTCAAGGACGCCTCGGATGCCCACAAGAATGGGCAGACGCTCGTGTTTGAAAATGCGCGGGTGCTGCCTGTTCCCAAAAAGCCCGGTGATAAAGTCAGCAAAATCGGTGTAGGCATTTACAAGCAGGATCGGGAGGCGCTGACCTATCTGCCCGGCGCGGTGTATGAACTCTACACCGTGGATGACATTTATTCCGCAGACGGTACAAAGCTGCTGGACGCCGGTACAAAGCTGGCCACCAGTAGCACAAACCAACGCCAGCGGCTTTACTTGGTTTGATGTGGACGTGCCGATTCGCGGCGAATATTACATTGACCCTGCAGGTCCGCGAAGCACCAGCCGCGAGAACAGCGGCAGATACCGCATTGTGGAAATCACCGCCCCTGGGTTACCTGCTGGACAGCACCCCTATGGAAGTTTCCTTCACCTATGAAGGTAAGCAAATCGCGTGGCAGGTCGTGGACGCTACGAACACCAACCTGCGCACCAGTGTAGACATTTCCAAGCAGGACATCACTAACGGCAAGGAACTGCCCGGTGCAAAGCTGGAAATCCGTGCTGCAGACGGCAATCTGGTGGAGAGCTGGACTTCCACAAAAACGCCGCACACCGTGCGAGGTCTGGAACTGGAAAAGGAATACACCCTGACGGAGAAACGCGCCCCGGATGGCTACGCCGAAGCCGAAAGCATCGTGTTCAAGCTGGTGCAGGAAGGTACAGAGCAGGTCAATGAGGTATATGTAAAATCCGACGATGATTGGGTAAAACTCGACGATGCCACCGTCATTATGCAGGACGCACCTGTACTTGACATAGACAAAACGGACATTGCGGGCAATCTGCTGCCAGGTGCTACGCTGACGATCCGTGATGCAGACGGTGAAGCTATTGACACTTGGGTGACAGATTACAAAACGCATAGTGTTCCCATCTCGGATGAGTTTATCGAGTTGTCAGACGAAGCCAAAGAGTACATCTACACCCTGACCGAAGATGCCGCCCGGCTGGCTTTGAAATTGCCGAATCAGTGCAGTTCAAAGTACAGAAGGCAGACGAAAATGTTTGCCTGTTCGTCCGCGAAAATGCCGATGCCGAATGGGTGCGCACCGACAAACGCCTGATCCAGATGATTGACGATGCCACGCCCCGCGAGGACACGCCCCACCGACCCTGCACCCACACCGCAGCCGACCCCGCCGCAACCCCGGCACCTACGCCGGTTATTACGCCGCAAAGGTGCAGACCCTCCCGCAGACAGGAGACGGTTTCCCGCTGCTGGCTATTGTGGTCGTGTTCCTTGCGTCTGCGACAGGTATCGTGCTGCTGGACCGTTAAGCAGAAAATTGCGCTGAAAGAAACTTCTGATGAGGAGAAAACCGATGAAAGTTCTGATCGTTGAACCCGGAAAATACCCCGCGAAGCCGACATTGAACACACCCTTGAAGCCGAGCAGGTTGTCGGCGGCACCATCGAGGCCGTGTACCCTTGGAAAGATAACGCCTGCATCGTCTGCAACGATAACGGCATTGCAGAAAACCTGCCGCTGAACCGTATGCTGGGCGACTATGACATCATCCATGGCACGTTTTCGTCTGCGGGCTGACCAGCAACGATTTTACTGGACCTTACCCCGCAGCAGATGAAGCGCTACGAGGAACTGTACCACGACCCGCAGCTGTTTTTCCTTCTGGGCAAGACCCTGTGCGTGGAACACACCACGCCGGAAGAATATACCCGCGTTATGGCTCCGCCGCCCAAAACAAAAGAATTCCCGAGCGCTGATATGAATATCACCATCCTAGCCCGCAGTCCGCCTGGGCTTTTTCTTGTCCGAAATCATCCAACAAGCAAGGAGAAGAACTAATGAACGACATTTTTGCAAACACCGAAACCATGCAGGAAAACGAGCATCCTCGCTTTTACACCGCAGAATCCGTTATGCGCGGGCATCCCGACAAGCTGTGCGACCTCATTGCCGACAGCGTGCTGGACGCCTGTCTGCAGCATGATCCCGCCAGCCGCGTGGCCTGTGAGGTAATGGCAACCCACGGTCACATTATCGTGGCGGGTGAAATCACGACCTTGGCCAAGCCCGACGTGTTCAACATCGTCCGCGACACCCTGCGGGATGTCGGCTATGACCCGAAAGCGTACCAGATCGACTGCTACATCCACGACCAAAGCCCCGACATTGCGGGCGCTGTCGAGCCGGAATTGGCTGAGGGAGAGGACGAGGACACCTCGGCGCGGGCGATCAGGGCGTTATGGTCGGCTACGCCTGCAACGAAACACCCGAATATCTGCCGATGCCGGTGGTTGCCGCCCAGCGCCTTGTGACGCTGTTGGAAATCTCCCGCATGACCGGCGTTATCCCCGACATCGGCCCGGACGGCAAGGTGCAGGTCACGATGGAATACAACGATGACATTCCTGTGCGCATCACCACCGTCGTCATCTCGGTTCAGCATCAGCCCGACACCGACTTGGATGACTTGTTTGAAAAGCTGAAGAAAAACATTTTTCCGCTGGCCTTTGACGGTATGCCCGCCGACGACGCGGAAATCATCCTGAACCCCAGCGGTAAGTTTGTGCAGGGCGGTCCGGATGCCGATACCGGCTTGACCGGGCGCAAGCTCATGGTGGACAGCTACGGCACATTTGCGCCCACGGCGGCGGTGCGTTCAGCGGCAAGGATGCCACCAAAGTAGACCGCAGCGGCGCATATATGGCGCGGTACATTGCCAAAAACATTGTTGCTACACATCTTGCAACACGCTGTCAGGTGACGCTGGCGTATGCCATTGGGCAGGCCGAGCCGGTTATGGTGGATGTGAATACGTTTGGCACCTGTGACGCCTGTGAAGATGATTGTTTGGCTGCCGTGCGTAGGCGTATGACCTGACCCCGGCTGGCATTATTAAGCAGCTGAACCTGACGAACCCATCTCCAAATATACAGCCGCAGGAGTCACTTTGGCCGCAAGGATTTCCCGTGGGAAAAGGTCGATAACATGAGCGACTTTATCTCTTACATTCAGTAATGCCCGGCGTAACACAAGAGCAGATTGCCGCCGCCAGACGGATGTCGGCGATTGAATTCTTACAAAAATACCGCCCCAACTCGCTCGTGAAAAGCAGCCCACGGCGATTACCAGTTGGCCGAGCATGACAGCTTCAAAATCAACGCCGAATCGACCCTCTGGCACTGGAAAAGCCGGGACATCGGCGGCAAATCCGCACTGAACTACCTGATATATGTGGAAGGCGTGCCGTTTGTCGAGGCCGTCCGGCTTCTATGCGAGGAAAGCCCCGGCTATGTCCCGACCCCGCATGAACAGGTGGAGCGAAAGCGCCCGCCGTTCAGGCTGCCGCCCATAGCAGAAAACTGCGACAGAATCACGCGGTATCTGCTGGGAGAGGTATCTCTAATGCAGTAATTCAATATTGTATTGAGAGAAAAATTCTGTACGAAAGTGCAGAATATCACAACTGTCTTTCTGGGAAAAACGCGCAGGGTGTGCCGAAATATGCGGTGCGCTGCGCGGTATCTATGACTACGGAAAGCCGTTCAAGCGGGAGGCGCCCGGCAGCAATAAGGCATACGGATTTTGTATCTCGCCGCGCAAAGACAGCAGTACGGTGGCTGTGTTCGAGGCGGCCATTGACGCGATGGCGGAGATGACGCTCTGCGGCAGCATGGCCAACAAATGGCGGCTGTCGCTTGGCGGTATTTCGGCCTCCGAAAGCCGCCAGCTGCAGGAATTTTTACAGCAGCACCCGGAAATCAGGACAATAGAGCTGCGGCTCGATAACGACAGTCCGGGCCGTATGGCAAGCGCCCACATTCAGAAAATCTCTGACCACTATCAAATGCTGATTTACCGCCCTACCTTGAGGGCGGGGATTACGCAGATGTAGCAAAAAAACTTGATGGCAAGGTCGGCGGCCCACCGGGCCGCAGCCTGCCGATAGGAACATGAAATGAAAATACACATTCGTTCGCCCACCTTGGGCCATAGGAGGAAAAGAAAATGGCTGTGTTCCGTGTACAAAAGACGCAAAATTATACCATTATGTCCAACCATCATCTGCGCAAGGCTCTTTCTGCTCAAGGCGAAGGGCTTTTATCTTTGATGCTGTCCCTGCCCGAAGATTGGGATTATACCACGCGGGCTGGCATCCATCTGCAAAGAGGGCGTGGACAGTGTGTGTGCCACCGTGCGCGAGTTAGAAGCGGCGGGGTATATTATCCGCCGCCGCATCCGCGACAAGAACGGTCAGATGCGCGGTATGGAGTACGGTGAGCAGCCGCAGCCCCGGAACAGGGTTCCGCAGAAGCTGCGCCTAAGTGTGCCCAACCAAAACAGGCAGAGCCTAAACGGGAAAAACCTGTACAGGAAAATCCTGCACAATTAAATACTAAAGAAATAAATAAAGAAGAAACAAATAACGTATCGAATCCTATCCGCGCGGCGGGCCAGCGGGCAGAGTACCGCGCTCTGCTGCTGAAAACATCGAGTATCCGATTTTGGCGCAGAATAACCTGATGGATACGATGCGATTGGATGAACTGGTGGAGTTGATGCTGATGTGGTTTGTTCAAGACGGGCGGCTATCCGCATTTCGGGAGAGGAAATGCCTGCCGAAGTAGTAAAATCTCGATTCCTAAAATTGGGCGCAGAACACATCCAGTATGTTCTGGATTGTCTCAAGGATAACCCGCCCCGCATCCGAAACATCAAGCAATACTTACTGGCGGCGCTTTACAATGCGCCGCTGACGATAGAAAACTACTATGCCGCGCAGATCGACCACGACCTGTGCGGCGGAAACTGAGGTGATGCAATTTGCTAGATGAAATTTTATTCTCCGCTGACTGCGGAATTTTTCCCAGATGACCCTGACTATGAGGACGAATCTTACAACGAGTACGAAGGCTATCCAATGGACGGCCATGACCTGCTGCAATACGCAGACGCTGTTGATGAGGCTGTGAAAAGGACATTGTTGATTTTGACGGTGACCTGATGCAGTATTACCACGAGGATGATTCTGTCCGCAGCAAGGTGGTAAGTGTGCCGTCTGTGAAAATTCACGGTAACAAGCTGTGCGGCTGTCTGAATGTGGAACTGCAGGGTCCTTGAACGAGGGTGAGCAGGCTGTTCTCTGCGACTACATCTCTGGCCAGTACAGTGACGGCTGGGGCGAGGGCTTTGAACAGAGGGATATTCGTGTGGGAGGACGGCACGTTGGCTGTTCATTTCTGGCAGGAAGATGGATTCAAGATGACGCCATCTTTTGAGAAAATCCCGAAACAGGAAAAGAATTCTCTGCGCCCCAAGATGCAGCTGATTGGGCAGGACGGCAACATTTTGCCATCATGGGTCGAGCCTCGCGCCTGTTGAAAATGCCGGGCAGAGCGATAAGGCCAAGGAAATGTGCGACAGGGTCACGGCAAGTCAAAGCTACTCCGAAGCACTCAGCATCGTTTCCGAGTATGTGGAAACCGAACTGTCGCCCAGCCCTACGCCCAAGCGTGACCGAGGTGATGCCAGATGAAGAAATACGAGATCACCGACATTGTCCATCCCGATAACCCGAAGCTGCACCGCATTCGCGCGGTGACAGACTTGACCGAGGATGTCCTTGCCGGGATGCTCGGCGGCTATGTGGAAAGCTACGATAACCTCGACCAAGAGGGTCGCGCGTGGATTTCGGAGGATGCCATCGCCTGTGAAAATGCAGTTGTCTGCGGGGATGCAGTCCTTACAGATCACGCCGTTGCAAAGGGCTGCGCCTATGTCGGAAAGAACGCCGCCGTGACAGGGGATGCCACTGTGCAGGATGATGCCATCGTCTGCGGCGGGCTGCTCACGGGCGAAAGCTGTGTCTGCGGGTATGCCGTGATTCGGCAGGATGAGCAAACCTTGTGCGCACCGATCATTGACGGCAGCACCCGCATCTATGGCGAAATTTCCGGCAATGTAGTCTGCCGCGGAAATGCCGTTGTCCTGCCCGGTACCAAGCTCGACAACAGGACGCAGGACTGCTTTGTCCTCGAAGATGACAGTGTTTCTGTGCAGACAGCCAGCCGCACACCGCCCCCGAAAGAACCCCGTACCCATGATTTTGAACGATAAAACGAAAGGAAGATGCCTTTGACGAACACTCCCGAAACGCTCAACATTCTCGACCCTGATTTCCGGATGCCCGAACACTGCGGCGGTGACCGCTGGTCGATCTTGCACGGGGATTCTTTGCAGATCCTCCGCCAGTTTGTGCCGAACAGCTTCGATGCCATCATCACCGACCCACCCTATGCCAGCGGCGGCAGCAGCCAGACCACCAAGAACCGCAGCACCAGCGAAAAGTACAGCAGCATGAGCAAGGAAAAGGCGCTGCCCGACTTTGACTCTGACCAGATGGATCAGCTGAGTTGGATGTTCTGACGGCGGCATGGCTGCAGGATGCCCGCCGCATTGCCAAGCCCGGCGCGCCTGTCTGCCTGTTCATCGATTGGCGGCAGCTGCCCGCCATGACGCTGGCCCCAGTGCGGGCGGGCTGGACCTGGCGCGGTGTAGCCGTGGGATAAAGTCGCCAGCCGCCCGCAGAAAGGACGCTTTCGTCAGCAGTCCGAGTACATTGTGTAGTCCAACGGCAAAATGCCGCTTGAGAGAAATGTTGATGTCTGCGGGCGTGTTCCTATACCCGAACCCCCAGAACCGCATCCATGTAACCGAGAAGCCCTTGCAGCTTATGCGGGATGTGGTGCAGATCTGCGAACCGGGCGGGCGCATCCTTGACCCTTTGCCGGGGCGGGCACCACCGTGCTGGCCGCTGTGCAGGAAGGCTATGAGGCTGTCGGCATCGAAATGTCGGACGCCTACTTCCGCCGCAGCACTGAACGGCTGAAAACTGCCCTTGAATCCGAAGTGAATAAGAACTGATTCACTATTTTGCAAGAAATACCGAAAAGTGAATCAAATCTGATTCACTCCCGAAATTCAGAAAGGCAAAACACGAAAATGAAACGACCTTGGCTTTTATCTGCCAGTGAGGGCGCAACCTCTAAGCATCTCCGCAATTACTGCCGCGAGGTGTACCTGCTGGGCTACCTGCCTGTATGCCCAAATTGCAGGACAGCCAGTATTTGGTGCTGGAAGATGCCTGGAACGCAGTGAATATACCGCCATTGTGCGGGATAAGCTGCTTCGCTGCCCGATGCTGGTGGTCTGCAGCCGCAATCAGGATGCGACCACCAATGCGCAGATCGGTTTGGCGCAGAAATACAACCGTATTGTCACAACCTTGACGGTTTGAAAGCCGTTTCGGAGGGCGACGACCTTTGTGTCATGAACCGTTTTGCGGGTGTCGTGTTTTGAGCATAGCGTTTGATATCCAAAGCGCACCTTTGGGGTGATCCTCAAACCCCCGTAATGCGCAGGCGTGGTCATGTGATTCCGCTGCGGCTGAACGAGCGCGAGTACCGCCATCTTTGTGAACA
>SCPO01001299.1_pt1 | contig 28544 bp, 46 predicted proteins | sample 6106821 | NCBI WGS metagenome assembly SCPO01 (sample SAMN10720448, study PRJNA508395) | human gut metagenome | isolation source: Participant 2 stool, 0 month | host: Homo sapiens | collected 2017 | reverse complement strand
AAGAACTGCTGCTTGTGCAAATGATCCATCCACATAAGTATCTTGAGGACTGGCGTAAAGTTAGCTCCATTTATAAAGAAAATACCAATTGCAATAAATAGGGCAAGAGGGACTAGCTTAGAAATAGTGATTAAGTTATTAACGAATTTTGATACGTTAACACCAAATATATTTACAATGGTAAGGCCTACAATTAAGATAAATGAAATGACATCCTTTGCAAAATCACCACTTAAAGCTGGTACTGCAGCACCTAATGCTGTAGCAAAGCCAACGGCCATAGCCGCCCAGGCAATAACGGTGACAATCCATTTTAAAACGCCTACTTCAAAGGCCCAAAAGTCACCTAATGCATGTTTTGCATATAGGTAAGGTCCGCCATTACGTGTAAATAAGCTTGCCGCTTCAGCAAAACAAAGGGCGATGCAGCCAGCGATAACGGCGTCAAATAAGAGTACACCTAAACTAGCGGAACCAATGATGGAATATGCTTTGTTTGGTAGTAGAAATATACCTGTCCCTACAATACCATTGATGCCTAGAGTACAATACTCCAAAAGCCAAATTTTCCTGTTTCTTTCATGATACAATCTTCCTACTATTTAGTTATATTTTCTCGAGCTGCTGTTACAAAGGCAGCAAATAAACGTTTTGCATTCTCATCTGTTTCAGACATCATTTCTGGATGGAATTGGCAGGCTACTAACCAAGGATAGGAAGAGTCTTCTAAACCTTCTACGGTACCATCCTTAGCTCTTGCTACTACTTGTAAACCTTTACCAACATGTTTTACTGTTTGATGATGGTGAGAATTTGTAATCCATGTGGAGCGACCATTGCACTGGCTAGTTTTGATTCAAATTCAATATCTACTGTATGAGTGCCAAGAGAAGGTGTTGGTTTTGTGAATGTTTAATCGTACAGTTTTCGTCATACTTTAAATCTTGGTATAGAGAACCACCACGATATACATTTAAAATTTGAATGCCTCGACAAATACAAAAGATAGGAATTTGTTTTCTTCCGCTGCTTTTAATAATGCAAAATCGAATTGATCTCGTTCAGGGAATACATCGCCTAGACCTTGCAATGGTTCCTCACCGTAATTAAGTGGAGATACATCATGGCCGCCAGATAATAATAAGGCGTCAAGTTTTGCCACTGTTTCACGGGCTACGTCGAGATTTTTTGTAAATGGAATGATAACTGGAATGCCACCAGCCTCTTCGATAGAGCGTGGATAATCATGGTTTACATAAGAACGTAATAAATCTACGTAGGCACCGCCGTTATCCCGTAAGATATTGCCAGATACACCAATGAATGGTTTTGTCATAATATCACCTCAGATATGTAAAAATTTGGACAATTAGTATAATTAGTATAATTTTAGTATATCAAATATACGTGAATAAATACTACTATTGTAATTAATTATAAAACTTATACATACTATAATATGTTAAGATTGATACATTTTCTAACATTCATATTAGTCCTGTAGGGAAATTATATTAATATATGTTTTGTTAAAAACATGGTATGATAGATTACAAATAAACTGTACGGGAGGTTTACTATGGTTTTTCTTACATCCTTACAGAGCATCATACCTATTGTATTGCTAATCTCGCTAGGGTATATACTAAAAGGGCGAGGATGTTTCATCCTATATTTAGTGGTAACCTATCTAGATTTATCATGTCTGTTGCGTTACCAGCTGGTGTATTTGTATCGGTATTGCATCATCTACATACATCGGATTTATGGGACCTTCGATATGGAATGCTAGCCGTTACATTAACCTATGTAATTGCGTATATCGTTGCTTTTATCATGATGAAAGCACTGAAAGTACCTCGAGGTAGGCGTGGTATTTTTATAAATATGGTAGTTAATGATAACTGCTTATTTATTGGATTACCAGTGCAAATCGCCCTCTTTGGTCAAGATGCGCTACCATATTTCTTGTTATATTATATCGGTAACACTATTTCAGTATGGATGGTAGGGGTATTCCTTATAGAATTAGATCCACTGCCTAATGGCGAATTAGGTTTTGATAATAGTAAAACGGATGGTATAAGTAATAGTACAGTAGATACAGAAACAAAGCGTAAGAAGTTTAAATTTGATTTGAAGAAGTTATTACCTCCACCATTGTTAGGGTTCTTTGTAGCATTAATATTTTTATTCTTTGAGATTCCTTTAGCACCAATTTTACATACTACATTGAATTACTTAGGTGATATGGTAACCCCATTATCATTGATTTATATTGGTATCGTACTTCATGATGCGGGGCTTAAAAAAGTATGAGTCTTAATAAAGATTCCATTGGTGGTATTATCGGTCGTTTTGTAATTTCACCGATTTTTATGTTCTGTGTCATTATGGGCTTGCAATATGGCCGGTATCGTCCTAGAACCAATAGCAATCATTACCTTTGTTGTACAATCGGCGGGTCCCGTTATTGCAGTATTACCAATTGTAGCCAATGAATCCAAAGCTGATCTGCCATTTGCTACAGGACTTGTCATGATTAGTACTATATTATTTGTGGTAACTATACCAATTATTATGGAAATCCTAACTATGATAGGTATAACAGATAACTAAAGGTCTGACATATAGTCAGACTTTTTTTCCTATTTTTTCTATACAAGTGAAATTGATAAAATATAAACTAAGTGTTAAAATTATAAACAAATATATGCTTAAAGAGAGATATGATGCTAAGATGTTTGTTATTGTTAAGTTGTATTGGATTTTTAGGGACTATAGGCGTATCTCAGGCCATTGATGTTAATATTCCTGGGGCTCGCCCAGATATTGGGAAAGAAGCGTATCAAGAATATCGTATTCAAGGAGAATTCGCTAAGAAGGTTGATGACTACCAAGAGTCTGAGGTTAGAAAAATGGGCACAACATGAGCCAAATTATGATTATGAAAAAATTAGATGATGATATTTATGTAGTACAAGAATTGACTAGAGCAATACATCATTCTAGGAGTGTATATATTATTACAGAGAATGGGGCTGATATTAAATTTACAGGCTCGAAAGAAAGTATAGTAGGTTGGTCTATTGATCCTAAACATATGTCTAAGTCTTCCATTAAGAGTGTGGGAGGAACTATTAACGCCGTATCTGATTTTAGATATGAAACAAGACAACAGCCTAAAGGTTCTAAATGGGAAGATACAAATATAGAGTATACTGATTTAAATAAATCTCTTTTACAGAATACTTTGAATGAGAGATTAGAAAAGCGAAAAGACTCAGTTCGATTTGTAGATGGCGATGTATTTACTTATCCTGGACTTGAAAAAGCAACGTGGGATGTAATAGGCTTTGATGATCATTTGGTTGTGGGGACAATCAACTTTACATTACCTAAAACACCTACTATTTCTTATCATATTGGTCAATCTCTTAATAAAGATATTATAAAAAATTATATTAAAGATGATACTCAACGTTCCATCTCAGATACAATGGGACCTTTGGCTAATTTTGTCTTACCTTCTATTAAGCCAGCTAGTGATGTGTTAGCATATACTGATCCTGTTCATTTGGGACCTTATACATTTAGGGTATTAAAAAATAGTAAATTCAAGAAACATGAGGTTATAGGCCCAGCTGAATATGATGTTTATATGTCTGGACGTATTAAAGCTGTATTTGGTAAGCAACCATTTATAGAAGGTGCTAGTGTTGAAAAACAAAATATTTTATATAGTTACTTAAGAACTGTTGTTAAAAAATATGCCTTGAAAGGTCATAAGCGATTACAATATGCCACGAACAATGGTGTTCCAGCTTTATACTTTGAAGCTAACAAGGAAAATGCAACACTATTTGGTATGGTTTTGTATGATAATCAGTATGTTTATACGTATTATTTATATAAACCTGATGATGTTCACGTAAGTAACTATAAATTGAGAGACGTAATTCAATATGTAGATGCTAAACGTAGTAAAGCTTGGAATAATAAGGCTTTTGTGGGAATCGGTATTTCACCTGTAATGTTAGATATGATACAAACAAATCCTACTATTAGGGATATTGTGAAAGATAAAAAAGTACATAATGATAAGAAGTAATACTATAAAAAGATAGCGTAAAGTGAGTGGCATAAAAAAGAGGTTTAACACTTGAGTGTTAAACCTCTTTTTTTATGCTTATCTAAAGAATCTTCCGATGAGTGGCATGCTTGCACCATCATTTTTATTAAGTCCTTTTAGAAGAACCATGATAATAACGTAGAGCAATAAGCCTTCGATACCTGTGAGTATGAAGTTAACCCACATTGGTAAGATATCTGTTAAGTAGTGGTAACTCATAAAGATGAGTATACCCATGACACCGGCACTGACCACATTTTTCCATAGAAGGGAAATATCAAGGAAGTAGCCTGTGTATTTTTTGATGTAAATCAAGTTGAGTAACGCAGCAAAGCCAATATCAGCAACGGTTGCCCAAGCGGCACCGCCGATACCAAGCCATGGGATGGCCGTTAATGTCCAGTTCAGGATGACTTTGATTACTAACGCAATACCCATATTAATTACAGGAATACGCGGTTTGTTAAGACCTTGTAAGATACCTGTTGTTACTTGGTGTACACCAAGGAAGAAGATAGAGAACGCTGTAATTTGTGTAGCTAATTCTGCCTTAGGTGCATTATAAATCAAGGTAACTGTTGGGGCAGCAAGTACATACAATAGTACCGTAAATGGTACAGTAGCCATAAATGTCAATCTCATGGAGCCAGAGGTACGTTCATAAATACCTTGATGATCGCGTTTGGCAAAGGCATGAGAGATAGCTGGTACAATGCTTGTTGCAAGGGCCGCTGTAATGATGGTTGCCAAGTTGATGAGCGGTACCGCCATACCTGTAAGATAACCGAACAGTTCTGTTACTTCATTCATCGGGAAACCAGCATCTAAGAGTCGACGTGGTACGATGAGCAAATCGAGGTTAGCCGTCAGTGGCAACATGATACTTGCTAAGGAAATTGGAATGGACAAGGTTAAGAGTCGTGACAAAATTTCTTTAGCTGATTCACGAGGACCATCGTAGCTTTCACCAGTACTACTAGCTTTAGGTAATTTATAATAGTAGTACAAGAGTACTAGAAAGGCACCAAAGGCACCGACACCAGCACCTAAGCTAGCACCACCTGCAGCAGCTGGTAAACCGTAAGGCAATAAGATCGCTGCAGCACCGAGCATGACGATAACACGTAACAGTTGTTCTACGATTTGGCTGACCGCCGTTGGCGTCATCATTTCATAGCCTTGGATATACCCGCGGAAGCAGGAAATCCACGTTACAAAGAATACTGCCGGAGCGAGCTGATGATAGTAGTAGGCACGGCTTTCAGCAATGAGACCACTAGAGATTAGCCAATCTGCACCAAAGTACATGGCGAGGCTGGCGATAAAGCCTGTAATGGTTAACATTGTAAAAGATATATTGAATACTCTCTTAGCACCACCAAAGTCGTGTAAGGCTAATCGTTCTGCCGTCAAAATAGAGATGGCAATCGGCACACCTGCGCTCGAAATTTGTAATAGTAACAAATAGATAGGAAAGGCCATCTGGTAGATACCGATGCCTTCACCACCCAAAATGCGGGATAGAAGAATCCAGTTAATACTACCGATGGCTTTCACTACGAAACCGGCAATGGTTAAAATTAAGGTTCCTTTAAAAATCCACTAGCCATTGATTATAGTTTGTTGGAAGAACCCAATACATTTTTAATTTTGTGAGCTACCATGCCTTTAATAGCGTCACGAGCAGGTCCTAAATATTTACGAGGGTCAAATTCGGATGGATTTTGAGCCAAGTATTCACGTACAGATGCAGTCATTGCAAGACGAAGGTCTGTATCGATGTTGATTTTGCAAACTGCCATTTGAGCTGCTTTGCGAAGCATTTCTTCAGGTACGCCTTGTGCACCAGGAATGTTGCCACCGAATTCGTTACATTTTGCTACGAATTCAGGCAATACGGAGGATGCGCCATGTAATACGATAGGGAAGTCAGGCAACAATTCGCCAACTTTTTTCAAACGATCGAAGTCGAGGTAAGGGTCGCCTTTGAATTTGTAAGCGCCGGCTAGTACCAATAGCAATTGCTAAGGAGTCTACGCCTGTAAGATGTACGAATTCAGCAGCTTGTTCTGGATCTGTGAAGCGTGCATCTGCATCGGATACATTTACATCATCTTCAACGCCAGCTAAACGGCCTAGTTCTGCTTCTACTACAACGCCGTGCGCATGAGCATATTCAACAACTTGTTTAGTATTTTTACGTTTTCATCAAAGTCATGATGAGATGCGTCAATCATAACGGATGTGAAACCACCATCTACACAGTCTTTACAGATTTCGAAGGAATCGCCGTGATCAAGGTGAAGAGCGATAGGTAGGTTGCTGTCTTCAAGAGCTGCTTCTACGAGTTTTACAAGGTAAATATGTTTAGCATATTTACGCACCTGCAGATACTTGCAAGATAAGAGGATTGTTCCTCTTTGGCAGCATCTACGATACCTTGTACGATTTCCATGTTGTTTACATTGAAAAGCCAACAGCATAGCCGCCTTCATAGGCTTTTTGAACATTTCTGTAGTAGTAACTAATGGCATGTTGTCCTCCTTGGCCATAGGCCTGTCATATCATGTTATTAATACTGTGACTGCTAGTATTTCTAGCGCATATGAGCTAGATAAAAAACTAGTGTTATTGCAATCATATATCAATTCTAAGTATATCAAGAAACACTATAAAGGGCCAATATTTTTTGTATAACTTATGCATAAAATTCGTCAAATTTTATAGCCCATGTGGGTTAATTTTTATGTATTAGTGTTTATTTAGTAAATATTGATTACCTTAGTAGGTCAGTAATGCCTTCATATCCGATGGTATTGGTGCCTGTAGTTCTAACCATTCATCTGTCATGGGATGGTAAAAGCTAACGCGTGATGCATGGAGTGCTTGGCGTCCAATATAATTTAAATGCCCACCATAAAGGTCGTCTCCAGCAAGTGGATATCCCAGTTGAGATAGATGGACACGAATTTGATGGGTTCGCCCTGTATGTAACAAACATTGAACATGAGTGAAGTATTGGTCTACCATATTTTGACTAATGGCATTACTACTAAGAACCGTTATATCTGTGTGAGCTGGTTTACCTTCGCTTGTACAACAACGTTCGATAATACTACCTGGTTTGTGCCCGATAGGCCATTGAATGCTTATAGAATTAGCAGGTAATTGACCTTCTACAATAGCATCGTAGTTTTTATGAAAATGAGTTCGCTTTTTATCAAACGCATGTTGTACTACAGATGTTTTTGCGATGATAACAATGCCAGAGGTATCCTTATCCAATCGATGAACAGGATGAAAATCATAATGCTGATTTGTCTCTTGATAGTAATGTAGAACACCATTTGCTAAGGTATGATCTCGTACTGTAGATGTGGGATGCATGAGTACACCAGCCTCCTTGTTGATAACTAGAATATACTCATCTTCGTAGACAATATCCAGATTCATAGGGCTTAAACTAAATTCTTGATCTGGTGTCAATTTCATAACGAGATGATCACCACCATGTACTAGGGTGTTCCACGTAGCAGCATTGCCATTTACTGTTATGATACCGTCATTTCGCAATCGCCGTCTCATACGTTGTGAAATATGCTGTTGTTTTATAATATGATTTATAGACTGCGTATGTACATCAGAATCTACAATCAAGTCGATAATAGTTGCTGTTTTCATAGCTTTTATTATATCAAATAAAAAGTAAATGAAGAATTTTTCATCCTTTGTTGTTTTTCTAAAGGTCTATATAGTATAATTTATGTTAATAAATTTTATATATTTTTAATATATAGGTTTGTATAGATATAATTGTTTTGTACCTAAGTTTAATTTGTAAAAGGAGAGGTTTATGAATCTTAACAAGAAATCCTTATTAGTCGCTTGTGTGTTGGCGGCTATGTCTACAAGTGCTTTCGCAGCATCTACTACAACATCTACTACTAGTACAACAGTGATGAATCAAGATACACCAACATCTACTAGTACAAAAGTTACACGTGAACAACATATACTTCGACTCTATCTACATCTACAACAACAACTACAGAAAAATCTTCAAACCATTCTAGCAGTACCTCTGTGGGCGTAGGTGTTGGTATTGGTCGACTTGATACTTTTGTACCTATTTCTGGGGCTGTTAAAGAGCCACCAGCAGCTGTTAAAAAGCTATGAAGGTATTGAAAGATGACCTTATTACAACAAGGATATTTAGGCCTTGTTAAAGAAAAGGGAAAATGGGGTATCGTAGGTACTAATGGTCAAGTCGTACTTGCGCCAGCCTATAAATCTTTAGACGCATCTAGTAAAAAGGATGGTACGTTCTTTGTTGAGGAAGGTAAAAATAAAATTTCTCACATTAAAGGCGATGGTACTGTATTAGAATCCGGCAAAGAAGCGCAAGAAGCTTTATATAGCAGCCTTAATGAGAAGAATACGGCTGTTAAAGAGTTAAATGATTTTGATCCTAAAACTGCTAGTCAAAACTATCCAAGTGATTCTTATGTAGCTTTCACGGAAAAAGGTAAACTAGGATTTAAAGATGCAAATGGCAATGTAGTGATTCAGCCTCAATTTAAAGCGTTATCCGATGTAGAAACTAAATTTAGTGAGGACCGTGCCTTTGTAAAAGCTAATGGCAAAGTGGTTGCTATCGATGGTAAAGGTACTGTATTGTTTAATGCTCCATCTAATGAAGTATATCCATATAAAAATGGCTTAGCTGAATTCCGCCGTAAGGTAAGTCACTTTGGCCTTGGTGGTATTCTAGGTCTTGTAGGTATGGGCTATTTCTATAATCACGGAGGGGTATATCTTGATGGCCTTGGCGGCCTTGTTGATGATGGCATGAAACGCGGCTATATTGATCGTAATGGTGCGGTTGTAATCGATAGCAAAAATGATTATGTATATCCTATGGAAGAACATGGTACCTTGGTTCGTAATGAAGGTAAATTAGGCTTTATGAATCGTCAAGGCCAATATGTAATTCAACCTGGCAACTATGAAGCAGGTACTATCGATATGAATAATGTATTGTTGACATTGAAAAACAAAGATACTAATAAATATGGTATTTTTGATATGGAAACGGGCAAACAAGAGGTGCCATTTAAATACGATACTATTGAGTTTGTAGGTGAACATGAAATGTCTGTTACTAACGATACAAATCGTTATGTAGTAGATATGGCTACTGGTCGCGTTATCTATAAAGGCGATAAATCTATGAACGTAAAAACATTCCTTGGTGATACGTATACATGGGTATATAATAAAGAAGGTAATTATAAGATTCTATCCATTGATGGTACAGTGACAGAAACTCCAGTTATGAAAGATATTTCTGGTACTGGTAGCTTCTCTCATGGTTACAGCCCTGTAAAAATTAAAGGCAAATGGGGGATTATCAACTCTAAAGGCGAGTTAGTAGTTCAACCTACTTACGATGAAATCACAATTTTATAATGATAATGTTAAGACTGCATTTGAAAGAGTGCAGTCTTTTTCTATTTCTTGACTATATTGATTATATGTATAAATTTTTTATATTTATCTATATATTTATTCAATAGATATTCAATAGATAATTCTTCTATAATTAATAATAGTTATAATTAAAAATATCGATTTACCTAGAAAATAAGCCTGTTATAAGGTATAATTATAGAGATATATTCCGATTTGGTGTAGTTTTACACTTTCACTTGGAATATGAGGATGATGAAAGTAATGCTATGAACCCCATGCCCAACGGGTTCAGGTGTAGGAGGTATAAAATGGCTAAAGATTGTTCCTTTGACGTTGTGTCCGAAGTGGATATGCAGGAAGTAGATAATGCGGTAAACCAAGCGAAAAAAGAGATTGGTACGCGCTATGATTTCCGTGGATCTAAAGCGGAAATTAGTCTTGAAGGCGACACTATCAAAATCATCGGTGATGATGAATATAAATTGAATGCCATTATCGATGTTTTAAAAGGCAAAATGGTTAAACGTAACGTAGCGATTAAAAATCTTGACTATGGCAAAGTTGAACCAGCTGCTGGTGCTACAGTTCGCCAAATCATTACTATTAAAAAAGGCATTACAAAAGAAAATGCTAAAGAAGTAGTAAAAGCAATTAAAAACATGAAAATTAAGGTACAAGCATCTATCCAAGAGGATCAAGTGCGTGTATCTGGTAAGGATAAAGATGATTTGTAGCAGTAATCCAAATGTTAAAACAATTGGATGTACCGGTTGAATTGCAATTCGTTAACTTCCGTTCCTAATAACATATGTCCATAAGATAGGGGTAGTTTGATTCATGGAGTTGCTAACCCTATCGGTGTAGGAGGCCTTATGAAAGTAGAGGACATGAAGGGTGGCTATACCACAGGTTCATGTGCTACGGCAGGTATGAAAGCTGGTTTATTAGAGGAGAAGTATTTGATCATCAGTTAATAATTAATTGCTATGAAAGACGGCGGTGATGATCCTGATGTAACCCATGGCAATGATGTGGAAACGACGGTGACCCTTGATGATACTGGTGAACTACGATTCCGAGCGGGCTTTGGCGTTGGAACTGTAACTAAACCGGGCCTTGCGATGCCGCCTGGAGAACCGGCTATCAATCCTGGGCCTCGTACGATGATGAACATCGTCTTTAAAGAGCATTGTGTACATAGCCAAGGTGTAACGGTAACGGTGAGCGTACCAAACGGTATGGTATTAGCTAAGAAAACATTAAACCATACCCTCGGGATCGAAGGTGGTATTTCCATTATCGGTACAACGGGTATCGTTAAGCCTATGAGTGAAGAAGGGTTCAAAAACTCGTTGGTGCCTCAATTGAGAGTTATGAAGGCCAATGGTTGTGAAACGGCTGTTCTCGTGCCGGGCCGTATTGGTCAGGATCTGGCGGAGCAAGTGCTGGGTATTCATAAGAACCAAATGGCAGAAACCAGTAACTTTATCGGTTTTATGCTGGAAAAGGCAGTACAAATTGGCTTTAAGCGTATCTTGATTATCGGTCATATTGGTAAGCTAATAAAACTTGCTAGTGGTAGTTTCCATACCCACAATCGCATGAGTGATGGTCGCATGGAAAGCATCGTGGCCTATGCTGCCTTAGAAGGGGCATCCCAAGCGGTGTGTGAAGAGTTGTTTAGTTGCCAAACCACAGAGTCTACATTCCCAATTTGGAGCGTGAAGGACTGACTGGTGTATAACGCGTTGTAGATCGTGCATCGCTACGTAGTGAGCGATACATTGCTAATGAAGCAGAGGTAGGTATCATTATTACCACCTTAAAGGGCGAGATTTTGGCAATGGATAAGCATGCTAAAGAGATAGGAGAGCTTGAACAATGGCACATACCTTGTATATCGTAGGCATTGGACCAGGTAATCCTGATTATGTGGTGCCTAGAGGCCTTAATTTAATTAAACATGCCACCGTATTGGTAGGTAGTGAACGGTCTTTAGAGGACTTTCAAGAGCCTGGCCAAATTACATATCCTGTAACGGGTAAGCTTAGCTTACTGGCTGAGCAAATTGAGCGTGAGCTCAACGACCATGATGTTGTAGTTATGGTAAGCGGTGAGGCTACTACAGCTTGTTACCGTATTTGAAAAAGAAATTTACTGCTAACTCTATTGAGGTTGTGCCCGGCATTAGTTCTATGACCTTTGCCTTCGCACGACTTAATGAGGTGTGGCATGATGCAGATTTAATGAGCTTCACGGTCGTCAACCGGCACCAGAGAAGCTCGTATATGAAGCAGGTAAAAAGATGGGATTCTTAACGGATCCTGAATATAATCCAGCGCATATTGCGCGTATTTTAATAGATGCAGGTTGCCAAAAGAAACGAGAGCAGCATTCTAGAGCTTGAGTTATGATGATGAAAAATCGTAGACTCTACGCTAGCGGTATTAACTGAGCTTGAAGGCTTTGGTCATTCTGTAATGGTGGTACTAGGATGAGACATTTTTCGGAATTTTGATGAGGAATTTATACGCGGTGACGTGCCGATGACGAAATGCGAGATTCGCAAAGCCGTTATGAACGAGGCGCGCATTGAGGAAGATAGCATCGTTCTTGATGTAGGTGCTGGTACGGGCTCTATTTCTATTGAAGCAGCCTTGGCGGCTCCTAAAGGGCATGTATATGCAATTGAGCGCTTTGATAAAGGCATCGACCTTATCAATGAGAATATAAAGAAATTCAATGTAAATAATATGACGTTATCAAGTCCAAAGCTCCTGAAGGCATGGAAGAATTGCCTGACCTTGATGCGGTTATCATCGGCGGTAGTGCTGGTGGTATGACAGGCATCATGGATGAGGCGCAACGTCTTTTAAAAGTTGGCGGTCGTCTAGTGGTAACTGCAGTAACGATGGAAACTGGTTATACAATCTTAAAAGAATTGAAAGGTCGTCCTTTCACCTATGAAGGGTACCAAATGTCCATCAGCCGTTACCGCAAGGCTGGTCCATATCATTTGTTAGACCCATTGAGTCCAATTTTCATTGTATCTGCAACGCGTATCGCAGAAGGAGAGTAATATGGTTGACGTACATATCGTAGGCGCAGGCCCTGGAGATCCCGAGTTAATCACTCGCAAAGGGTATCGTTTAGTGCAAGAGGCAGACGTTGTTATTTACGCTGGCTCCTTGGTAAACCCTGCTATTTTAGAGGCTTGTAAACCAGGCTGTGAAATCCATAACAGTGCTACTATGAACCTTGATGAGGTGTTGGCTGTTATGAAAGCTTCTGTTGAGGCTGGTAAAAGTGTAGTTCGCCTTCACACAGGTGACCCTGCTATTTACGGTGCTATTCAAGAGCAAATGGATGCACTAGCTGGCATGGGCATTTCTTATGAAGTTGTGCCAGGTGTAAGCTCTTTCCTTGCTACAGCAGCGGCATTAAAACAAGAATACACATTACCTAATGTGTCCCAAACAGTTATCATTACACGCATGGAAGGCCGTACACCGATGCCTCCAAAGGAAAAATTGCGCATGTTGGCGGCTCATGAAGCGACCATGTGTATCTTCCTTAGCGTTCAAATGTTAGATAAAGTAGTGGCTGAACTCATCGAGGGCGGTTATGACAAACAACTCCAGTGGCAATCGTGGTAAAAGCGTCTTGGCCAGACCAACGCATTATTCGTGGCACATTGGAAACCATTGCGGATATCGTAGCGAAAGAAGGCGTATTGCGCCAAGCTATGATCGTAAGCCATGTACTAGACAGTGAATACGAATTATCTAAGCTTTATGACAAAGGGTTTGCTCACATGTACCGCAGTGCTAAGGACTAGTATGATGAAAGAACTAGAAACTGTTGCGCCTACAACCGGAGGCAAGAAGAATAGAACGGCTATTCTCTGTATCTGAACGAGGTGCAAAGTTAGGTCAACGCATCAAGTCTTTGGTGGCACCCTATGCGGATTGCTTTGAAAAAGAAAATCGTTCCTCTGGTGGAGAGGCCATTTATTTTGATTCTCTCAAAAAACATATAGGACAGATTTTTAAAGATTACGACCAAGTGTTATGTATTATGGCACTCGGTATCGTAGTGCGCATGATTGCACCATATATTGAGCATAAATCTAAGGATCCTGCAGTAGTTGTAATGGACGAAGTAGGACACCATGATTAGCTTATTGTCTGGGCATCTTTGGGCGCCAACGAATGGACGCAGTCCATTTCGCTGGCCATCGATGCGGACCCAGTTATTACAACCGCTACGGATGTAAACGGATTGCCAGCGCCTGACGTGTTGGCGCGCCACGAGCATCTGTTGGTGGATTTCAAACCTTAATCAATGTGAACTCTGCCATCGTTGGGGAGAGCGGTTGATTATTATATCGATGCAAGCTTAGCGAATGCAGAGCATTTAGAAGAAGCTACAAAAGCTCATATTGGTGAACATGGTATGGTTCATGTTGTTTCTTTGAGGAACTTGCTTCCATTCCATGTAAAATGAAAGCACTGAAGATGGTTCTTCTCGCGTCGTTATTACGGACAAAGTAATTGCCGAGTATGGTCATCAATTGATTTTGCGCCCTCGAACCTATACGATGGGCATTGGCTGTCGTCGAGATACGCCAAAGGAATTAATCCTTGACGCCATACAACAGTCGCTAGCAGCGCATAAGCTTTAAAGAGCCTTGTAACGGCAGCATCGGTTATCGTTAAACAAGACGAAGTAGGCCTCTTAGAGGCGATGCAAATTATGGGGTGGCCTATCGTGTTCTATACACAGGACGAGATGGCACCACTCATTGAAAAAGAAGAATTAAAAGAATCTAATTTTGTAAAAGGAACTATAGGAGTAGGAAACGTATGCGAGACAACGGCATTACTAGCGGCCAAGAGCCGAACATTAATACAGCACAAAACGGTGTATCCCAAAACAACGGTAGCCATTGCACAGGTAACATCAAAGTAATCGGCATCGGCCCTGGCGATGAAGAGTTTATGACGCCTCAAGCGCGCGAAGCTATCTTAGCGGCTGATCGAGTTGTAGGTTATTTGACATACCTAGACTTGATTAAAGACCTTATCGAAGGTAAAGAGACTGTAGGCACTGCGATGATGCAAGAAGTTGATCGTTGCCAACAAGCCGTTGATTTAGCGGTAGAAGGTCACCAAGTAGTTGTAGTATCCTCTGGTGACTCTGGCGTATACGGCATGGCAGGTCTTGTGTTGGAACTTGCTAATAAAGTGCCAGCAGAAAAACGTCCTTCTGTAGACATCGTACCTGGTCTTAGTGCTGTAAACGTAGCAGCATCTGTTTTAGGCGCACCTTTGATGCATGACTTTGCAGTTATTTCCTTAAGCGACTTGATGACTCCATGGGATCTTATTAAAAAACGTGCTGACCTTTGTGCACAAGGCGACATGGTTATCTCCTTGTACAACCCACGTAGTAAAAACGTGTTACACTTAGATGAAGTTCGTGAAATCGTTCTTAAATACCGCGACCCAAAAACACCTGTTGGCATCGTGCAAAAAGCAGGTCGCCCAGGTCAACATATGGTAATTTCTGACCTTGAAAACTTCACAAATGAAGAAGTGGATATGCAAACACTTGTTATTATCGGCAACAGCCAAACCTATGTTGAAAATGGTCGCATGATTACTCCTCGAGGCTACAAATTATGATTTGGGTCATTGCCGGCACTTTGATGGTCGTACCTTAGCGGTAGAAATCAAAACAAACTGGTGAAGATGTGCTTGTTACGGTTGTTAGTCAATATGGTGCAGAGCTTGCCGCTCATAAAGGCATTACCGTACATACGGGCCGTCTTTGACCAAGAGGCGCAAAATTGATTAAAGAGCACAATGTACGACTCTTAATTGATGCAAGTCATCCGTATGCTGCTATTGTTACAGCTACGGCTCAAGATGCAGCAAAAGCTGAAGGTATTCCTTTGTTCGTTTTGAACGAAAACCATTCCAATATGATTACATATCGGCAGCAACCTTGCTAGCAAGAAAATAATAACCATGTGTATTTGACTACTGGTAGTAAGCACACATCTTCCTGAAGCTTACTGTGAAGTATGGACACGTATTTTGCCAACTGCAGAGGTGTTACAAATGATGGAAGACCTCAATGTAAGTCCAAGCGCATTGTTGCTGTACAAGGTCCATTTTCTTATGATATGAACCGCATCATGTTCCACGATACTAAGGCTAGCGTTGTAGTTATGAAAAACTCTGGCCTTGTAGGTGGTGCTGATACAAAATTACAAGCAGCCATGGATCTTGGCATCCATGTTATTGTTATCGATCGTCCACGTGTGAAACTAGAATGTCCTGTGGTATCATCTAATGATGAATTTTTAAATTATGGGAGGACACTAATGGATTACGTTAAAATCCTAAAGCTATTGAAGATAAAAGCATGGAAATCATTTACGACTATGTAAAGGATTTAGGTTTAACAGATGATGAAGTGCGTTGTATCTCGTACTGTACATGCGTCTGGTGACGTTGAATATGCTCAACTCGTAAAAATGAGCCCTGATGCTGTTCAAAAAGGTATCGAAGCATTAGACAATGGTGCAGATATTTATACAGATGTAGAAATGGTTCGCACAGGTATTTCTAAACCGGCTCTTAAACTTCGTGGTAATGAAGTACATTGCTTAATCAAAGATGAAAATGTAGCTAAAATGGCTAAAGAATTAGGTGTCACTCGTTCCATCGCGGCTATGCGTACATTTGGCAAACAATTAGAAGGCCAAATCGTTGCTATCGGTAATGCGCCAACTGCATTGTACGAAGTATTGCGCCTTGCTCTTGAAGAAGGTATTAAACCAGCTCTTATCATCGGTATTCCTGTAGGCTTCGTAGGCTGCAGAATCCAAAGATTATTTGATGGAAGTATCCCCAGTTCCTTATATCACTGTAAAAGGTAACAAGGGTGGTAGCCCAATTGCAGCATCCGTATGTAATGCATTGCTTTACACAGACGTAAACGCAACGATATGCTCTTCGTAGAAGGCAAAGAATCTAAATATAGTTAACCCGAATCGTTGCTTATTGGGGCGATTCGGGTTTTACTGTATCTATTATGAGGTTTATATGTATAATACGGGTGCTGATAGCACCATGTATTGGTGAAAGGAGAGGTTACTGTGGACTCTCTGAATGAACGAAAACTCTTTCGCATATCAGTTATTATTATCTTGGTTATTGCTGTCATAGCTAGCATGATTATCTCACTGATTTGGGGCTCCACACCGGTGTCACTATCGGAGATTTGGCACACATTGTGGGCTAGTGAGCTAACAGATACAGCATCGCAAATCATTTGGAATATTAGGTTGCCTCGTAATATTGTTGCTGCATTAGTTGGTGCTTGTTTAGCTGTATCGGGTGCCATTTTACAGGCGGTTATGAAGAACCCTTTAGCAGATCCTCAAATCGTTGGCGTTTCCTCCGGTGCTGGACTTGCCGGTGTTATTATATTTATTCTTTTCCCTGGCTATGATCATATTGTGCCTCTCGTCGCCTTTATAGGTGCTATGGCTGCGGCGTTGATGGTATATGCTCTTGCTTGAAGAATGGTGTACGCCCGCCGTATCATCCTGGCTGGTGTTGCGGTGGCTGCTTTTTAGGCTCTGGTATTTCTGCACTACTTGTATTCTATGGAGATCGTGTGCAAGGAGCCTTACTTTGATGGTAGGGGCTTGGCTGCACGCAGTTGGCCACAAGTAGAGGTTTTGTTCCCATACGCGTTAGTCGGTCTTATTTTTGCCTGTTTAGGTGCCAAACGTCTTACTATTTTAAGTTTAGGTGATGAAACAGCAAAGGGGCTAGGCCTTAAGGTAGAACAAACGCGGTTTATTATGACTGCTGTTGCGGCTCTATTAGCAGCAGGTGCCGTTAGTATTGCGGGCTTAATCGGTTTCGTAGGCCTCGTTATACCGCATATGTTACGACTTATCATCGGTAATGATTATGCGTATTTACTCCCCGGCTCTGCATTATTAGGGGCACTCGTCCTCGTTGTTAGTGATACGGTAGGGCGTCATGTGGAGTCCAATTGAGGTACCGGTTGGCATTATTATGGCATTCTTTGGGGCGCCATTCTTCTTATATCTATTGAGGAGGGATAACTAATGAATACGGCTATTGATGTAAATCAGTTATCCGTCACTCTCGGAGATCGTCATATTTTACATGATATTAATGTATCTGTCCCTGTTGGTAAAATAACGACTTTAATCGGGCCTAATGGTTGTGGTAAAAGTACACTCTTACGGTCTATGATTGGATATATTCATAGTCCTCGTGAATGTGACTATTTTAGGTAAACCATTACAGTCGTATTCACAAAATGAATTGGCACGTCAAATGGCGTTTCTGCCACAGGTGCCTAATATGCCAAAGGATATGACCGTAGAAGAATTGGTATATTGTGGACGCTATCCATACCAAATGTGGTGGAAGAATACGGCCAAAGAAGACCGAGAAATCGTTGACTATGCATTAGGAATTACCAAAAACGAATCATTTACGGAATCAATTAATTCCATCCTTATCTGGTGGTGAACGGCAACGGGTATGGATTGCTATGGCCTTAGCACAACAACCAAAATTATTAGTGTTAGACGAACCAACAACATACTTAGATATTAACCATCAACTAGAAATCATGGAATTGTTAAAACGATTAAACGATGAACAAGGGTTAACCGTATTGATGGTACTCCATGAATTGACGCAAGCCGTACAATACTCGCATCATATGGCCATTATAAAAGATGGTCATTTAGTGACAGCTGGAGAAACGAAAGAAATCGTATCGGATGAACTATTTAGAGATGTATTTTCCGTAGATGTACAAATCGATACCTTTGATGATAAACAATATGTACGCGTAAAAGGTTTAGTTGAGTAGATAGCTAGACTATAGTGAAGAGGGCATTCCCGAAATGGGGAATGCCCTCTTTAGTATGTTAGGATATGTTAAAATGTAACATCAATGCCATATGCTTCTTTCACTAAACGAGCCATAGCCTCAGGTGTTTGTAGACCTGGGTTAAGTAGGAATAGTTTAGATGGTAAGTAAATGACACGATTGTTTTGTACAGCCTTAAGAATAGCCCATGCAGGATTATCTGTCATAGCTTTCTTCATGGCCTTTGTAATTTCTTCTTCTTTACCCATGGTAACGACGAAGATAATATCAGGGTTATCTGCGGTTAATGTTTCAAGAGAATAAGGTACCGTTTTATCCTTAGTTGTACCATCTAGGTGAGATGTTACAACATTTGTCATACCTAATTCTTTGACCATAGATGCAGTTACCGCTTCGTCGGTTTCGGCTGTCACACCTTTACCGGTAGCACGCAATACGGCAACACGTGCAGGTTGTTGGTTTTTAATAGCATCCTTTACCTTTTGAATGTTGCTTTCATAGGTGGCAATAACGGATTTAGCCTTATCTTGATGGTTGGTTAATTCTCCAAGGAATGTTAGCATTGGCACATTATCCTTGATACCATCGTAATTGAAAAGTACGGCTGGAATATTGTTAGATTGTAATTGGGATTCATATTTTTTATGTTGATTTTCCAAACCCAATACCACATCCGGTTTTAAACCTAACAATTGTTCCATGTTGATGTTAGCCGTTTGACCTAATGCAGGTAATGCTTCTAATTCTGGCGCTAGTTTATCTGTTGTGCTAGCTCGGGAAACTGCCTTCCATCTACTGCGTATAGCATGGACAATACGGAGTTTGAAAGAACAGCGATGCGTTGTGGATCCTTTGGTACAGTGTAGGTTTCACCATTAAAGGTAAATTCCTTCGTAGTAGTAGAGAAGAGCTGGATGTGGATTTACCACACCCAGCTATTGCTAGTACGATCATGACCAAAGCAAGACTACAGAGTAGTAGTTTTTCATGATGTACTCCTATGTACGTTATATAACGATACTAGTTAAATTTGGATTGATTATTTTTGTAATGCGTCCCAAGATTCGTTTGCACGTTCAACAAACAAGTTACGGATATTTTGGTTTTCACCTAAACCATGAAGGTAAGTATCTACTTTGAAGCCTTCTTTTTCAAGGATGGATTTATGGGAATCTGGTTCCGTACCAGCCATGTCATTGTTTGCATGGTAGCCTGCAACCATAATGAATGGCATCAATGTAACGTGTTTAATACCATGTAATTTCAATTGAGGGATAACTTGTTCAAGATTTGGAGTACCTTCTACTGTGTAGACGAATACATTTTTCATACCAAGAGTATGGATACGGTCTTGAATAACAGAATAGTAAGCATTGGAAGGATCTGGAGTACCATGAGCCATGATAAGAACAGCGTCTTCTTTGCCTAATTTAGGAATTGAGATTGAACAGCTTTTAATGTTTCAATAACTTGGTCAGTTTGGCCTTCTTGACCCATCCAGTACATAAGAGATGTACCAAGTGTCATTTTTGAAATTATTTTGTACAAATTATATACTGCTGCATCGTAGTTGTATTCCATACCAGGAATTACATCAAGGGATGCTAATGCAACGCGAGTGTAACCGTCTTTTTAAGTTCAGCCAATGCTTCTTCAGGAGTTGGGTAGGTAATACCTTCTTTTTGTTGGATACGATCACGAATAATATGGCTTGTGAAAGCTGTAATTACTTTTGTGTTTGGATGAGCTGCTTTAATAGCATCTACAGTTGCATCGATTGTTTTCGCACGAGTATCTTGAAAGTTGTACCAAAGCTCATAACAACGATAGCATCTTTGTTTGGCAAGTTTTGTAAAGCTTCAGTATTGTGTGTACGAACACCGATTGCAGAAGCTTTAATGCTGGAGTAGGATCTTTTACTTCATCATTCAATTGGTATGCTGCATGAGATACAACCGGTGCACCAAAGGATACTGCAAGACCTAGAATAGCGGATGCTAAAGCTAATTGTTTTTTCATTTCTATACTCCTATTCATAAATAAACTACAGTCTATGCAACAATCTTAGTAGTGTAGATAAATTAATAAAAATTATTATAGGTTTATAGACTACTATAGATTAATTGCATATATATAACCTTATTTCAATCGTAACAAAGGAAAATAGGTGTCAATAAACCCCATACCCTAGAAGTATAAAAAATAAGGTAGTTTTTAATAAATTAATGTGATGAATATAGTATAGTATTAGCTTTTATAATTATATTCTTTTTGGTTATAAGGATATGAATATGTGAATACATGAGTATTTCTATTCCTTATTAAATAAAAATTTTGATATTATTTCTCATTGACTTATATTCGTGAATCTTGTACTATTATTAAATAGTAGTTGATAACAATTTTCAGTTATGAGGGTTGTATCATGTATGAGCGATATGGAGGTCACATATGAAAGGCATAATTATTGCATCCTTTGGATCAATTTACCAAGATGCTGTGGAGAAATCCATTGGCAGTATAGAGAAAAAAGTACGTTCCATGTATAGCGATATGGAGGTACGCCGTATTCTTATCTGATGCATTAGTAGAAAAGTGGAATGAGAAATATGATGAAAAGATTTCTTTCACAGATGCTATGCAGGATTTTGCTCGGTTGGGTGTCGATGAGGTATACATTCAACCCATTACATTGGTAGCAGATCAGTGTTACCAACAAATGCGTAAACAAGCATTGAAGTTTTTACATAGCAATGAATATGGTTTTAATCAAGTAAATATTGGTAAACCATTACTTACATCATTAGGTGTAAAAAACTATGCTGACGATTATGAAGCAACATTAGAAAGTATCGTACGTCATGTTAATACAAAAGCACTTAATAAATCTATAGTACTCATGGCAAATGGTCAAAACCAATTAGAGTTTAGTACATTACAATTGAAAGCCATGTATGGGGCAGCACCAAATGTAGTAGTATTTACTACAAATGGATTCCCTACATTTAAACAAGCACTTACATTATTAGATCGTATGGGTCATAAAGACTTGTTAGTAGTACCATTAGCTCTTATTGGTTCTACATTTAATGGACTACCTTGGCGGTGAGCGTTCTGACTCCATTTATGCATTGCTCGCTGAAGAAGGGTATAATGTAGATATTTGGAATGAAGGTCTTGGTGAAAACCCTTATGTACAAGATTTATTCTTGAAACATCTAGGCCAAGCTATCCGCATGTCAGATCGGAAGCGTCCCATGCCTCGTGAATCTGTAAAACCTGTAATGACAAACTCGTATAGAAGCACAAGGTATGATTTCTTAATTTAGTCTCTCACATAATTCGACATACATCTCATCACACTCCTTTATATACGTGAAAGTCCTCCTTGTTGGAAATCCAATGAGGAGGATTTTTACTTTTACTATGAAAAATATTTATAATATCCATTTTATACGTCCTATGGTATGCCCCTAAGGTGTCGTCTATGGTATGATTAAGATACAGTATTAATTAAATAAGGAGACTTCCATGAAACAAGCTATTTTAGTTGTTGCCTTTGGGTCCACTGTTGACAGTGCTCGTGAACATAATATTGATTCCGTAGTAGAATATATCCGTAAAGCGTATCCGGACTATACTGTGGAACTAGCTTTTTCCTCTCGTATTATCGTTAAGCGTTTACGAACGTGGTATTGAGGTGCCTACTGAACAAGGGGCATTAGAAAACTCATCCAAGAAGGGTATACATATTTATGTACAACCACTTCACTTCACTGGCGGTGAAGAGTTTGATAAATTGAAAAATAATATCCTTGCTCATGAAGGGGAAGGACAGCTAGAAGTATTGCGCGTAGGTAGACCTCTCGTATATTATATTGGCCAAGAAGAGCATCAGATGATTACCAAATCTTAATTGACCGATTCATTAAATCGCTTAACATTTATAAAGAAGACGGGTTACTATTGGTTGGTCATGGTGGCCTCGGTTCTGGTAATTCATCATATGGCAACCTACAATTTAAACTAATTCGTGATGGCCTTACAAATGTACGTATCGCTGTTTTAGAGAATGCTCCATATGTGGCTGACGTAGCTATGCCATGGGAGTGGCTCGATGGTAAACGGCCAAACACAATTTATGTGCACCCATTATTAGTTCTTGGAGATCATGCCCAAAACGATCTCTTTGGTGATGAAGAAGATAGCGTTATTAATGAACTTACCGATTACGGTTATGAAGTTAAACCAATCCATAGCGCACTTGGTGAATATGAAGCAATACAAGATATCTTCCGTCAACATGTGCAAGATTGTATTGATGATTTGTATGGCAAACGTAGTCCACATCGTCCAACAATTCCAAATATTAAATAGTAGTTTTGTATATCTTGCATAAATTAGTTATAATAAAAGATATTACAATTATAAATAGAATGTAACTATAAGAATAGGAGAACCCCATGAAAGGTAAATTATATGGCATTGGCGTAGGCCCTGGCGATTCTGAATTAATGACTGTGAAAGCTGCTCGTATTGTAGGTGAAGCAGATATTATCATCACACCTAAAACAGAAAAGAAAGATGGTTCTGTAGCACTTAATATTGCTTCCCCATACATTCAAGAACATACTGAAATCGTTCCTGTAGTATTCCCAATGGTATTGGATGATTCTACGCAAGAGGAAGGCTGGCAAGAAGCAAAACGCATTATCTTGTCCTACTTAGATCAAGGTAAAAGCGTTGTGTTCTTAACATTGGGTGATCCTATGTTCTACAGCACATACATGTATGTATATCGCTTGATCGAAAATACAGGCCATGAAATCGAAACAATTCCTGGCGTTACTGCTTTCTGTGCTATTGGTTCTCACCTTGGTTACCCAATTGTAGAAAAGGAAGAAGTATTAGCTATCGTTCCTGCTACAGCACCTAAAGAAAAAATTGATGCTGTATTAGCCGTAGCTGATGATGCGGTAATCATGAAAGTATATAAAAACTTTGATGAAGTACAAGAAACATTGATTAAACACAATATGGCAGATGATGCGGTTATGATTAGCCGTGTAGGTTTGCCAGATGAGCAAGTATTCGTAGGCCTTGATAATATGCCAAAAGATACTAAACTCAACTACTTGTCTACAATCCTTGCAAAACGTAAGGACCGTTAACAAACACGTCGTATTACGAGGTAATATTTATGAACACAGTACATATTCCACGTGTTGTCATTGCAGGCACAAACTCTGGTGTAGGTAAAACAACAATCGTAGCGGGCTTATTGGCTGCTTATGCAAATGGTGGACGTACGGTGCAATCCTTTAAAGTGGGCCCGGATTATATTGATCCGGGCTTTCATAAAATTGCATCCGGCCGTGACAGCTATAATTTAGATACGTGGCTCGTGCCACCGCAAATTAAATCCTTTCTTTGCTACTATGGCGCATGGAGTAGACCTTGCTATTATTGAAGGTGTTATGGGCTTTATGATGGTGGTCGAGAAGGCGTTAGTTCTACAGCTCAAATTGCTAAACAATTGAATGCACCGGTGGTGCTTGTTATCGATTGCAAGGCCATGGGTGAGTGCGGCTGCTATTGCTAAAGGTTTCCGTGATTATGATCCAGAGGTAAACTTTGGCGGCGTTATCTTGAACCGCTTAGGTTCTGCCAACCACGAGCGCATGGTTCGTGAAGGTATGGATAAAATAGGTGTACCTGTTATTGGTGCTATTTATCGCGATGATCGTATGCACTCTCCGAGCGCCATTTAGGACTCACACCTGTTACTGAGATTGATCCAACAGAGGCAATCAACACGATTCGCGAAGCCGTTGAGAAAATGGTAAATCTAGATCAATTGTTGGAGATTGCATCTAGTGCACCTGCTATTGAGTTACCAGAGACTGTAGATGCTACATCCATTGAAAAGCGAGTTAAAATTGGCGTAGCCTATGATGAGGCGTTCTCTTTCTACTATCCTGCAAGTTTAGCTGCCTTAGAAGAGAAGGGGGCCGAGCTCGTTTATTTTAGCCCTCTTAATGATTTAGTGATTCCCGAAGTAGACGGCCTTGTATTTGGTGGTGGCTTCCCTGAAATGTTCTTGTTCCAACTCTCTAGTAACGAGTCAATGAAGGAATCTATCCGTGAAGCTAATGAAAAAGGTATGCCTATTTATGCAGAATGTGGTGGCCTCATGTATTTATGTGAAAGTATCCACGATTTTGAGGGCGCCGTATATGATACAGTAGGTATTGTACCTGCTAATTGCATTATGCAACAAAAGCTACAAAAAGTAGGGTATGTTACGGCTACAGCTAAGCGAGATACCTTATTAGGTACCGCAGATACATCTCTTCGTGGGCATGAGTTCCATTTCTACGATGGAACCAACTGTAGAGAATTTCCCGTGGGCCTTTCACTTAGAAGGAGGTCGAAGACCTCAATCTTATGATGGCGGCTATGCAACTGATAATGTACTAGCATCGTATTTACATTTGAACTTTGCTGGTTCTGATGAAGGTACACAACATTTTGTTGATATATGTGCTAACTATAAAGCTAAAAGGAGCTAAATATGAGTGAACGAGGCTTAATTTTAGTTAATACTGGCAATGGCAAAGGAAAAACAACAGCAGCCTTAGGCGTGGCATTACGTGCTGTTGGACAAGGTTTTAAGGTTTAATCTTACAATTTATTAAAAGTGGTAATGGCTATGGTGAACTAGCGGGGCTTGCCAAATTAGGAGATCAAGTAGAAATTCGCTCCATGGGTAAAGGCTTTATTTACTATAAACGGGATGAGGTTAGCGACGCTGAATTGGCACGTCACAAAGAGGCAGCCCAAGAGGCTTGGCGTACACTAGTTGAAGAGGTAAATTCCGACCGATGGGATCTTATCATTATGGATGAAATCAATAATGCCATTAATTAGCTTATTGATGTAAACTCTGTAGTAGATATGCTTGAACATAAACCTAAGCGTTTACACGTTATTTTAACGGGCCGTTATGCGAAGCCTGAAATCATTGATATAGCTTATACAGTAACAGAAATGAATGTAGTAAAACATGCCTATGAAAAAGGAATTAAGGCTGCTAAAGGGATTGAGTTCTAATACACAGAGCTTGAATATAAATAAATCTAAAATTTTCGAAAAAGCTCTTGCTAAAACTATATCGAAAATGTATAATATAGTCATAAGCACATGGTGCTAAATATTCTTGACATTAAGTATGTATATAACAATAACCAGGAGGTATGGCTGTACATGATTACATTAAATCCGGCGATTTCGCTACTGAAAAACACGTTCCTGTTATCGAAACTGTTGACACTGTAAAAGCAGGTGAAACTTTCCACGTAACATTGTCTGTTGGTAAAGATATCGCATCCTAACACTGTAGAACATCACATTGAATGGATCAAATTGTACTTCGTAGCTGAAGGTACTCAATTGCCATTCGAAGTTGGTGAAATTTCCTTCAACGTACATGGTGATGGCGCAACTGCAAACGAAGGCCCTGTACATGCAATTTCTGAAGGTTCTTTGGCAGTTTCCTTGAACAAATCTGGTAAATTGATTGCTGTATCCTACTGCAACATCCACGGTTTGTGGGAATCCGAAAAACACAGTTGCTTAATTAACTTAATCATCTAATAAAGACCAGCCATAAGGCTGGTCTTTTTTGTAAATTTTAATAATAACTGAAATAATCATACTAAAGTTGTGTCCGTACTCAAAAGAGTTTTGTTTTTGCATAGTGGATAAATTGCCTTATATCCCTTTACAGTGCTATTTGTTTGTGGTAAAGTATATGCATATTGATTTTTAGTAGAAAGTTAAATGAGGGATTATTGTGGCCTTAATCGTTAAAAAATTTGGTGGTAGTTCCAGCTACACCAGAAAAATATTTAATATTGTTGATCGCGTCCTTCGTGAGAAGAAAGAAGACGATAAAGTCGTTATCGTTGTATCCGCTATGGTGATACAACAGATGATTTGTAGCATTGGCTGAAGTAACATCTAAGCCTTATGGTCGTGAAATGGACCGCTTGTTATCTACAGGTGAGCAAGTAACGATTGCATTAATGGCGATGGCTTTCAACGAACGTGGTCATAAAAGCGATGTCTTTAACAGGTGACCAAGCAGGTATTACAAGTAGTGATACCTTTAATAAAGGCCGTATTTTGGGTGTTGATCCAAATCGCGTGTTTGAAGCTTTGGATGAAGGCAATATTGTAGTAGTGGCAGGTTTCCAAGGTATTACTGAATATGGTGACATGGTTACTTTAGGTCGTGGTGGCTCTGATACAACTGCTGTTGCGTTGGCAGGCTATGAAAGCTGATGTTTGTGAAATATTCACAGATGTTGAAGGCGTTTACTCTACAGACCCTCGTGTTGCAAAAGAGGCTTTAAATTAGAAGAAGTAACATATGGCGAAATGCTTGAGATGGCACGTCTTGGTGCAGGTGTAATGCAACCTCGCGCCGTAGAAATGGGTTTCCGTTATGGTGTACCTATTCACGTACGTTCAACATTTAGTGACAATACAGGTACTATTATTCGGGAGGATTATACTGTGGAAGCAAATAAACACGTAATTACTGGCGTAGCTGATGATACTAATACAGCAAAAGTAGCCCTTGTAGGCGTTGAAAATAAACCAGGTGTGCAGCAACTGTGTTCAAAGCATTGGCTGCAAAAACGTGGATGTTGATATGATTGTTCAATCTATCCGCGCCGTAGGTGAACCTAAAACTGACCTCATCTTCACTGTAGCTATGGATGATGTTGTACTAGCTCGTGAAGTATTAGCAGAAAACTGTTGATATTGAAGCTGTAAACATTGACGAAAGAATGGCAAAAGTATCTATCATTGGTGCAGGTATGTTAGGTCAACCAGGCGTGGCAGCTCAAATGTTTGATATTTGAGCCAAGAAGGCATCAATATTGAAATCATTTCTACTTCTGAAATTAGTATTTCTTGCCTTGTTGCTGAAGATCGCGTTAAAGATGCTGTTCGTGTAATCCACAATGGCTTATTGTTAGATCAAAGAGGTTAATCTATTTATGGATAGTCTACGTAGTTTTATGGATGAAATGTTCAATGACCAAGGTCGTAAGGAAGGTTTCATTAGCGATCTACTAGGAAATCTAAAAAATCAGCCTATTCCAACATTGGAGCAAGCTCAAACTGGTTATACTACGGTAAGTAATTTACATGGCATTTTCTACGATTATGATAAGGCCGAAGTTACTATTTCTTATAAGGTAGTACCTGATATGTACCCACCGTATATACATTGAGTTTTATACAATTCGAAGCCGTGTTAGAAGGCTTATTAACCTTGCGTCGAAATCAAAAGTGGCAGATGCAACATAATAATAATGAACCCCATAGGCGGTATGCCTATGGGGTTTTGTGTTTCGATAATTATTCTTAACATCTATATATAGAGTTGTCGATGTGTTATAATGAATTGTTAGGAAGAAATTAATTATATTTATATAGAAAGAAGGGACAGCATGGAAATAAATAAGGTTTATTCTGGCTTTCGCCTTGACCGCATTGAGCGCATTGATGAGATCAATGGTACCGCTTATGAAATGAAACATGAAAAGTCTGGTACTCGTTTAATTTATATTGATTCACCAGATTCTAATAAAGTATTCAATTTTAGAACAACACCTCACAATAGTACCGGTGTAGCACATATTATGGAGCATTCTGTTCTATGTGGTTCTCGAAAATTCCTGTTGAAAGAGCCCTTTGTTGAACTGGTAAAGGTTCTTTAAACACGTTCCTGAATGCTATGACATATCCGATAAAACAATGTATCCTGTAGCTAGCAAGAACGATAAAGACTTCCATAATTTGATGGACGTATATCTTGATGCAGTATTCTACCCGCGTGTTCGTGAAGATGCAGAAATCGTAATGCAAGAAGGTTGGCATTATGAGCTAGAACATGCAGATGATG
>SCPO01001269.1_pt1 | contig 28802 bp, 30 predicted proteins | sample 6106821 | NCBI WGS metagenome assembly SCPO01 (sample SAMN10720448, study PRJNA508395) | human gut metagenome | isolation source: Participant 2 stool, 0 month | host: Homo sapiens | collected 2017 | reverse complement strand
GCAGTGGGGAACGTATAATGTACACGATCCGGCCGTAAAAAATAGGGATACCTATTATATGTATTCCACTGATGCTATCTTTGCCGAGAACCGGAAAAGAGGCGGGAAGAGAAGAATGTACCGTTAGGGTTTATCCAGGTACGCAAATCAAAAGATCTGGTACATTGGGATTTTGTGGATGGGCCTTCCCGAAATACCTGCTCCGGCTATAGAATGGGTCCATAGTCAGGCGGAAGGAAAAGGGCGACTAACATTTGGGCTCCTTCCTGATGCCTTATCAGGGTATTTATCGTTTGTATTATTGTGTATCGGCATTCGGCAGGATAATACATCCTATATCGGTATGGCTGAGTCGGATTCTCCCGAAGGTCCCTGGATACAGAAAGGGTGTGTGGTCAAGACAGGGAAGGGGATGCGATGAATGCCATAGACCCTTCTGTTATTGAGGACCCGGAAACCGGAAAGTGGTGGATGCATTATGGCTCTTATTTCGGCGGTCAACTGTGTGGAACTGAATCCCGAAACAGGAAATGACTATGCAGCCGGAGGATCATGGGCACTTGATAGCACGTCGGGCCAATTACCGGAAAGACAATCTGGAAGCCGGAAATCATGTATCAGCCGGAACTTGGCAAATATTATCTGTTTACATCCTACGATCCGCTGATGACTACCTATAATGTACGTGTCGCTTTACCGATTCTCCTGAAGGGCCTTTTGTGGATTTCTATGGAGAGGATATAAAAGATACAACGAATAATGTTCCCATTTTGACAGCTCCTTACCGCTTCGAAAAATCATCCGATGGCGGAACGGCTCATTGCGGTCTTATTGACGCCGGTGACGGCCGTTATTTTATGCCGTAGGTTATCCTTCCTTGCCCGACCAATCCGTCACTCTATTAGACGAGCTGCTGGATATGAAGCAAATAGGAATTTCATTGACCGAGAATGGTATGATGAAGCCCCATGCCTCTGTATGCGGACTCATGTTTGTCCATCCGGCTTCCCGCCATTTCTCCATCGGAAAATAGGTGAAGACCAATTGGCAGATTACGCCATTCGCCGGGGCATGAGAAGGAAATAAAGTTTCGCCGCCAATCTATAAAAACGAATAAATTATGATGCTGATAAAGTTATTTCTGTTTTTTCTACTGCTACTGATATTGCCCGATATGTATATATACAAGGCATATATACGCCGTGTTTACCAAAAACACATTGGGCTTATTGGCTTCCCAGTCTGTTTCTTTTATTGGGAATGACATTAGTCTTTTCTATACATGAGCCACGTCCGGATTCCATGCAGCGACTTAGCAATTTCTTATTGATTTTTCTTTGTTTCTCCGTACCCAAGGCACTTTTCGTCATTGTTATCCTGTTTATGAAGCTCCTATATATCATCTCCGGCAAAACTGTATGGAGGATATGTAGCAGGAGGATTGGCTTTAGCCTCGTTAATATATGTAATATATGGAGCAACCGAAGGAAAACAGCATTTTCAAATCAGGGAGGTAACCATCAGTTCCGATGAACTTCCCAGCGGCTTTGACGGCTACCGCATTGTACAAATATCTGATATCCATTCCGGCAGCTGGACTGGCAACGGTGCTGCTTTACAGAAGGCTGTAAATCTTATTAATGCACAACATGCCGACCTGGTACTTTTTACAGGTGACCTGGTCAATAACGTGGCAACGGAATTGGACGAATTTATCCCTATTCTAGAACAGATAAAAGGAAAAGACGGAGTGTATTCCGTTTTAGGCAACCATGACTATTCCCCTTATATAAAATGGGAAACAGAAGAAGCTCAAGAAGCCAACCTGAACAGCTTGAAATCCAAACAGGCTGCCATGGGATGGAAAATACTCAATAACGATCATGTCATTCTACATCATCATGGAGACAGTATAGCCCTGGCAGGTGTAGAGAACAGCGGAAATCCCCCATTTCCCAATTATGGAGATCTGCAAAAAGCATTAAAAGGAACGGAAGGAATGTATAAAATATTAATGAGCCATGACCCCACTCATTGGCACAGAGAAGTCTTGCCGGAAAGTGATGTACAGCTAATGCTTTCAGGCCACACCATGAAATGCAGTTCAGCCTGTTTGGCTTCTCTCCTGCTAAATTCGTATATCCCGAACACAACGGTTTATACCAGGAAGGAAAACAATCCTTGTTTGTCAATATTGGTTTGGGCTACCTGATGTTCCCTATGCGCCTTGGAGCATGGCCGGAAATTACAGTAATCACGTTACATAAAATATAAAATAGTTTTTCTATCTTTGTACAACTAAAATTCAGACAAATGAAAGTACTATATATTTTATACCAACTATTCATAGCACTTCCCATTTTGCTGGTATTAACCATACTTACAGCAATAGTTACCATTATTGGTTCATGGATAGGCAATCCGCATTTTTGGGGATATTATCCGGGAAAAATATGGTCACAGCTTTTCTGCTATGTATTACTTATTCCTGTCAAGGTAGTAGGACATCCGGAAGTACTTAAAAAAACATCCTATGTGTTTGTAGCCAATCATCAAGGCTCTTTCGATATCTTCCTGATTTATGGTTTTCTGGGACGAAACTTTAAATGGATGATGAAAAAAAGTCTGCGCAAAATGCCTTTCGTCGGCAAAGCCTGTGAGCTGCCGGACATATATTCGTTGATAAATCCGGTCCCAAGAAGGTAATAGAAACCATAGAACATGCCCGTCACGTACTACAGGATGGAACTTCTCTAGTGGTATTTCCCGAAGGTGCACGTACTTTTACCGGGCACATGGGATATTTTAAGAAAGGTGCTTTCCAACTGGCAGATGATTTGCAACTTCCCGTAGTACCACTCACTATTATCGGCTCCTTTAATATTCTTCCCCGTACCGGCGGTTTTGTATCCTGGCATCCTATGAAATTAGTCGTACATAAGCCCATTTATCCGCAAAGCCAGGGAATGGAAAACATCAAAGCAACCATGGAAGAGGCTTACAGGGAAATAGAGAAAGACTTACCTGAAAAATATCAAGGAAAAATAGACAATCCAGACCAAGACAGATAAAAAAGGCTCCTCATTAATGGGGAGCTTTTAATTTTTCCATATTCGAACGGGCTACTGTCACATAATCCTTTACCAAGGAGTTGTTTTTAAATCGGTCAGGAGCCTCCTCTATAATTTCCTCAATCAAAGTCATGACAGGATAAGGAAAATTGCTGCACAACATAATGAAAACACCCGGTCCCAATACATTATCATAATTCTTCTGGATAAACTCCTTAGCCAATGCATTCATTTCAGCAGCCAGTTTCTCACGTTCTCTCGTTATCTCACGTTGAATTTCATCCGGTGCTTTTCCATCCATAATCATACGGCTCTCCTGACGCTCCAACTCGTATGCTCTGTCATCCAAAGAAGTCTTTTTTCCCACAAAATCATACAGACGATCATTCAACGGAGTTCCGGTAACTACAATACGGGCATTATCAATACTGATGGATATTTTCCCTTTTTCAATGACAAAAGGCATGATGCTCTCATCATCCATATACAAGGATGCCATTGAAGTAGAATCGGTTATACCTTCCATCTTGAACATTCCATGAATTACCTCTGCCGAATCAATACTCAGCATCCGGTCTCCACTAGGAACTTTTACAAATAGCATTTTCCCATCCAGACGAGAAACAGAAGAACTACCTTCTATCTTATACTCACTGGCACATGAAGTAAAAGCCAATAAAGATACCACAGAGAAAAAAAGTTTATTCATGCTTATCTACGCCCCATTACTATTTTTCGCATACAAAGGTACAATCTATAATTTAGTGACAAAAATATTTTATTAAAATTTAAAACTAAATAGAAGATTATTACCGAGAAGGCAATTTATAGTGCAAAGTTCCCTCTTTTTTTCTATTTTTGTAACCGATATAAGGATAAAGAAATAACAATTAGTACACAACATGAAAAAATTCAAACTTTTATTGCTCGCATTGATGTGTGTAGCATTCTTGCCGTCGAAGGCAGACGAAGGTATGTGGCTGTTGCAACTGATGCAAGAGCAGCATTTGGCAGACCGCATGAAAGCACAAGGCTTACTGCTGGAAGCAGACGACATTTATAACCCGAACCGCGTTTCATTAAAAGATGCAGTAGGCATTTTCGGAGGAGGATGTACCGGTGAAATCATCTCACCGGACGGACTGATCCTGACCAACCACCACTGTGGCTACGGAGCGATACAGCAACATAGCTCGGTAGAACATGACTACCTGACTGACGGTTTTTGGGCAAAAAGCCGCAAAGAAGAGCTACCGACTCCGGGATTGAAGTTCAAATTTGTAGAACGCATTGTCGATGTCACAGATAAAGTAAACAATAAAGTAAAATCAGGCGAAGTAAAAGAAGAGGAAACCTTTGAATACGACTTCCTGAAAAAACTGGCCGACGAGGAACTGAAAGCCAGTGACCTGAACGGAAAAGCAGGTATCAGCGCACAAGCTCTGCCTTTCTATGCAGGCAATAAATTCTATCTGATTTATCTGAAAACCTACAGCGACGTACGCATGGTTGCCGCTCCGCCTTCATCCATCGGTAAATTCGGTGGTGAAACAGACAACTGGATGTGGCCCCGCCATACTTGCGACTTCTCCGTCTTCCGCATTTATGCGGATGCCAACAACGAACCGGCAGAATATAATGAAAACAATGTTCCTCTGAAAGCCAAAAAGCATCTGGCTATCTCACTGAAAGGTATTAACGAGGGTGACTATGCCATGATTATGGGATTCCCCGGAAGCACCAACCGCTATCTGACTCAAAGTGAAGTGAAACAACGGATGCATTCCACCAACGAACCCCGTATCCGCATACGTGGTGTGCGTCAGGATGTACTGAAGAAAGAAATGGCTGCCAGTGACAAAGTACGTATCCAATACGCCAGCAAATATGCAGGTTCCAGCAACTATTGGAAAAACTCTATCGGCATGAATAAAGCCATTATCGACAACAAGGTATTGGAAACAAAAGCAGAACAGGAAGCCAAGTTCGCAGCATTTGCTAAAGCCAAAGGCAACACTGATTATGAAAAAGTAGTCAGCGAAATTGATGCCGCCATCGAAAAGAGTAATCCTATTCTTTATAACTACACCTGTTTCCGTGAAGTCTTTCAAGGAGGTATAGAATTCGGCACTCCTTATCTGATTCTGGACAAGCTGAAAGACGCAATCAAAAATAAAGATAAAGAAGCGATTAATAAAAATATTGAAACGCTGAAAAAAGTATATGCCGATATACATAACAAAGACTACGATCACGAAGTAGACCGCAAAGTGGCCAAAGCTCTGTTGCCCCTGTATGCCGAAATGGTTCCTGCCAATGCTTTACCTGCCTTCTATACTACCATCCAGAAGGATTTTAAAGGTAACTATGACGCATACGTAGACCATTGTTATGACAATTCCATCTTCTCCAACGAAGCGAATTTCAATAAATTCATCAAGAAACCTACCGTGAAAGCCATAGAAAAAGATCCTATGACTGCATACGTACGGGCTAAATATGACTTGATGGACAAGCTGGGAAACGAACTGGCAGAATCGATGAAAGGCATGGATTTATTACACAAAACTTATGTACGCGGCCTGTGTGAAATGTATTCACCGGAACCCAAAGCTCCGGATGCCAACTTCACCATCCGTCTGACATACGGCAATGTGAAATCATACAATCCCAAAGACGGCGTACACTATAAATACTACACTACGCTGAAAGGTGTCATGGAAAAAGAGGATCCTACCAATCCGGAATTTGTTGTTCCCGCCAAACTGAAAGAATTGTATGAAACAAAAGATTTCGGACGTTATGCATTGCCCAACGGTGATATGCCTGCTTGTTTCCTGACTACCAATGATATTACCGGCGGTAATTCAGGTTCTCCCGTCATCAACGGTAACGGCGAACTCATCGGTGCCGCTTTTGACGGCAACTGGGAATCACTGAGTGGTGACATTAATTTCGACAACAACTTACAGCGTTGTATCGCAGTGGATATACGTTATGTATTATTCATCATCGACAAATTGGGCGGATGCAAACACCTGATTGACGAAATGACTATTGTTGAATAATGAAATTCCCATGAGATAAAAAATCACGCCCAAGAGAATGTAAATAGTCAAGCTGAAGTTACCTTTGTATAGTGTAACCCTAAAATGTATCAGTTATGGCAGAAGTGACATTCCCTCAGTTGATACAGCGCGCTTGCGGTATCGACGTCCACCTGAAGGTTGTAGTGGCGACAATTGACGGAGCAGGCATCCAACGCGAGACCCGCTCATTCAAAACCTTCACGAGTTCTTTGAATGAATTGAAAGAATGGCTATTGTCCAATGGTGTAACGCATGTGGGAATGGAGAGTACCGGTGTTTACTGGAAGCCGGTTTATAAGGTTCTTGAAGATTCCATTCCCAATGTTTGGATAGTCAATGCCCGTCACATTAAGAATGTTCCGGGTCACAAGACGACAAGATGGACAGCGAATGGATCTGCAAGCTTCTTCTGGCAGGTCTTCTCAAACCGAGCTATATTCCTCCCAAGGGCGGCGTCAGCTTCGTGACCTGACGCGTTACCGGAACAAGCTTATTCAGCAGATAGCTTCAGAGAAGAACCGTATGATGCGTATTCTTGAAGACTGCAACATCAAGCTTTCAAGTGTAGTAAGTAATACAAGCGGTACGACAGCTACTTCTCTTATTGATATGCTTTGTGAAGGTAAAGTCCTTACTCTTGATGATATAAATTCAGTTTATCACGGTAAACTGTCAGCCAGTCCTGAAGAATTGCTTGAGGCGTGTACCGGTTTTGTTGAAGAGCATCACATTTATCTTCTTCAGATGATCCGAAAGGATATAGACCAGACTCAGACTTTGGTTGATGATTTGTCCGAACGTATAAAGAGACTGTTGTCCAAGTACGAGAATGTCCTTGAACTTCTCAGGGAGATTCCCGGTTTTAGCACCAAGGTTGTAGAGGATCTGGTTTCTGAGATAGGTCTTGACATGTCCCACTTCCCTTCTGAAAAGCATCTTTCGTCTGGGCCGGTCTTTCTCCGGGCAACAACGAGTGCGGGTAAAAAGCGCACGAATCACTCACGGAAACAAACAGGTAAAGGCGGTAATCACAGAAGCCGCATGGTGCGACCCGTACAAAGAATACGTTTTTTAGTGAAAGATACCATCGTATAGCTGCCCGCAGAGGAAAGAAACGTGCCTTGATTGCAGTGGGACATTCTCAGTTGATATCCGTTTATCTGATACTGAGTACAGGGTCCCGTTACCATGAACTTGGAGCACAATATATGCAATCAAGATAGAGCAGAAACGCAAGGTATATTTGTCTTCTGAACTTAAAAAGCTTGGATACAATGTCTCGCTTACTAAAGTTCCACAAGCAGTAACACCCAATTAACAATACAGACCAAAGGCCGACTTTTACTGGAATTACCATAGTCCGAAAATGAAATTGGTCTCAACAGCTAAGCGCCAAAGATTGTGACTTATGTACACGTGTATGAAACTTTTAAATTCTTAGCTGTTGCTATTTGTCATCGTATAATAGCCGCATTTGTGTTTTCATGAATGCTAATCTTTCTTTTGTCAAACCACTCGGTTTTATATCAATTTTAGTATAAACCTGTCCTACTTTATGTGTAGGACGCTTAATATTTACGTATGAAAAAGATACTATTACTCTCGCTATTTACTTTCACAACCCTTGCCGGCCATGCCGACGAGGGATGTGGATGCTGACTGATCTGAAAGAACAGAATGCACCACCATGTATGATATGGGACTGGATATCAGCATTGATAAAGTATATTGTCCGGACAGCATCAGCCTGAAAGATGCTGTAGTGCATTTCGGAGGTGGTTGTACCGGTGAAATCATTTCTGCCGAAGGTCTTGTGCTGACCAATCATCATTGCGGTTACAGCTATATCCAGCAACACAGTTCGGTAGAACACGACTATCTGACTGACGGCTTCTGGGCTATGAGCCGCAAAGAAGAACTTCCCTGCAAGGGGCTGACTGTCACCTTCATAGACAGAATTCTGGACGTCACTCCTTATGTAAAGGAACAACTGGCCAAAGATGAGGACCCGGAAGGACTGAACTACCTGTCCCCCTCCTATCTGAGCAAAGTAGCCAAACGTTTTGCCGAACAAGAAAATATAGAGATCACTCCGTTCACCGCTTTGGAACTAAAGCCTTTCTACGGAGCCAACCGCTATTACTTGTTTATAAAGACCATCTATAAAGACGTCCGTATGGTAGGCGCTCCTCCTTCCTCCATCGGAAAGTTCAGACTGACACCGATAACTGGATGTGGCCCCGTCACTGTGGCGATTTCTCCATGTTCCGCATTTATGCAACACCCGACGGTAAACCTGCTGACTATAACGAAAGCAATGTACCCTTGAAGGTGAAAAACATCTGACCATCAACCGGAGGAGTCAAAGAGGGAGACTTCACTTTCGTAATGGGATTTCCCGGACGCAACTGGCGATACATGATTTCGGACGAAGTGGAAGAACGTATGCAGACTACCAACTTCATGCGTAAGACCGTCCGCACCGTACGATTGAATAATCTGCTGGAAGAGATGCTGAAAAGTGATAAAGTACGCATCAGTATGCCAGCAAATACGCCTCGTCAGCCAATTACTGGAAGAATGCTATCGGTATGAACGAAGGACTGGTTCAGCTGAAAGTACTTGATACGAAAAAGAAACAACAGGAAAAGCTTCTGGCTTACGGACGTGAGACGGGTACTGACGCCTACCAGAAAGCCTTCGATGCTATCCGGGAAATCGTGAGCAAACGCCGGGATGCCGTATATCATCAGCAAGCCATTTACGAAGTTTGCAAACTGGGAACGGAATTCTATAAGATTCCTTCCACAGACAAAGTCCTGCAAGCATTGGAAAAAAGGATATAAAGTACCTCATGCTACTAAAGAAATCAATCCGCTGGATCATGCATTAAGCACACTGATCAAACAAGCCGATAAATTTTTTCAATAAAGACTATAATCCCGAAATAGACCGTAAAGTTTCCAAAGCTTTGCTGAAGACTTACGCAGAATTAATTCCGGCCGAACAGCGCATCAGCATCTTTAAAGTAATAGACAAAGAATTCAAAGGAAACATTGACGCCTTTGTCGATGCTTGTTTTGATACATGAAGCCTTTGACAACTTTGTGGCAAAGCCGGATGCCAAGACATTGGAAAATGACCTGATGGTGCAATATGCCAAATCAGTAGACCAAGGTTATGCAGATACCGATGCAGCCATGAAAGCCGAAACCGATGCTTATAATCTGGCCCATAAAACCTGGGTAGAGGGTATGATGAAGCTGAAACAGCATGAAGGCACTCCTATTTATCCGGATGCCAACTCCACGTTACGTCTCACTTATGGTAAAGTAGGTTCATACAGCCCCAAAGACGGTATGGAATACAACTATTACACCACGTTGAAAGGTGATGGAAAAGAGGATCCGAACAACTATGAATTCGTGGTTCCGGCCAAACTGAAGGACTTGTATAACAAGAAAGACTTCGGGCGCTATGCCATGAAAAATGGTGAAATGCCCATCTGTTTTGTTACAGGAACAGACAATACAGGAGGTATTCCGGCTCCCCGTTTTCAATAACAAAGGGAATTGATCGGTACCGGCTTTGACCGCAACTACGAAGGACTGACCGGTGACATTGCTTACAATCCCAGTTACAACGTGCAGCCTGTGTGATATCCGCTATACCTTATTTATTATTGATAAGTTTGCAGGGCGAAACACTTGGTAGATGAAATGACCATTGTGGAATAACAATACCGGACAACTATTTTTAGAACGCGGACCACACGTAACAAGTGTCGTCCGCGTTCTCATTTTCACAAGATAAGCCTCTATAAACGCGGACAAAAATGACACTGGTTCCTTAACGTTTTTCCTTCTCCAACTCCTGCGGAATACGGAAAGCCGTATAAAGTTCCAGGACAGCGGCAATGGAAAGACAAACAATCCATTCGTTACGTTTCATGGTAAACATCAATACTCCTGTAAAGACCAGTGCGACAGCCCCGAAAATCTGCTGTCTACGCAAACGCTTGATGATAAAATTCCTTCCATCATAACGATTCCCCATGACCTGCACATAGCCGAACATCACAGCACCCAGCGTATACAGATAAGGCGCAAGCTCCACCGGGTGATTTGCAACACCGCACCTGCCAGCAGCAGGACTGCCCTGCCATCGAAATTATATTATAAGATTTACTCATTCTTCAAACACAAAATATCCTCGTCGGCTTCTTCATCAAATACTTCTCGCGTGCTATTTTCTCCAAAGCCTCAGGATTCGTGGTCAGTTCCTTCAGTTTCTCCGTATCTTCCTCATATTGCTTTCTATATTTCTCTATCTCACTATTCAGCGCGCTGATCTCACTGCGATGCTTTACCCGCTGAATCAAGCTGTTCTCATCCAGAAAACCAATAACTACAATAAAGATCAGCACCGTAATCATATACTTATGGCGCCGGATGTAGTTCCAAATAGTCAGCAATTTGCTCATACAAAGAATCCCTTTTTTGATTTTTGCAAAGATAGAAATATTTCAAGCAATCCTACCCATAAAAACGGATAATTTATGTACTTTTGCAGAACTCATATTAGAAAAAAGAACTCCGCTTATGGAAAATTATATCGTATCGGCACGAAAATACCGTCCCGCTACATTCGAATCGGTTGTAGGGCAACACGCGTTGACCATCACCTTAAAAAATGCTATTGCCACCGGCAAGCGCACATGCCTACCTGTTCTGCGGACCGCGTGGAGTGGGAAAAACAACGTGTGCACGTATCTTTGCCAAGACCATCAACTGCCAGACCCCCACTGCCGAAGGAGAAGCCTGCAATCAGTGTGAGTCTTGTCTGGCATTCAACGAACAGCGTTCTTACAACATACATGAGCTGGATGCCGCCAGCAACAACTCGGTAGAAGATATCCGTTCGCTGATTGAGCAGGTACGTATCCCGCCACAAATCGGCAAGTACAAGGTATATATCATTGATGAGGTCCATATGTTGTCGCAAGCCGCCTTCAATGCTTTTCTGAAAACATTGGAAGAACCGCCTCATCATGCCATCTTCATCCTTGCCACAACGGAAAAGCATAAGATACTGCCGACTATTCTGAGCCGTTGCCAGATTTATGACTTCAACCGCATCGGCATCAAAGACACTATCGACCATCTGCAATACGTTGCCAAACTGGAACATATCAACGCCGAACCCGAAGCCCTGACTGTCATCGCACAGAAAGCCGACGGCGGTATGCGCGATGCTCTTTCCATCTTCGACCAGGTAGTCAGCTTCACAGGTGGGAACATCACTTATAAAAGTGTGATTGAAAACCTGAATGTCTTGGATTACGAATATTATTTCAAGCTGACCGATTTGTTGCTTGAAAACAAAGTTCCCGAATCCATGCTGCTTTTTAACGACGTATTGAAAAAAGGATTTGACGGCAGTCATTTCATCACCGGACTATCCTCTCATTTCCGGGATTTGCTGGTGAGCAAGGACCCTTCCACCCTGCAATTGCTGGAAGTAGGCGCCGGTATCCGCGACCGCTATAAAGAACAAGCACAAAATGCGACCAGAAATTCCTGTACCGTGCCATGAAGCTATGCAATGATTGTGACCTGAACTATCGTGCAAGCAAAAACAAACGTCTGCTGGTAGAACTGACACTGATTCAATGCGCCCAACTCACTCTGCCCGATGCCGACGATGCAAGTGGTGGGCGTGGCCCTAAGAAGATATTAAAACCCTATTTACGCAGCAAGCGGCTTCCACAGCCGCCACGCAGTCACAGCCTCAGGCTAAAACTGCCGCTGCACAGACCGCAGCAACCTCCGCTCCTCAGCCACAGGGTACAAGTACAGCCGGCAGTATGAACGCAAGCCGTCCAAGCCCGCTGCCTCAGACCAGAGAAGAGAAAAAAATCCCGGTGTTCAAGGCGGGCTCACTCGGTATATCCCTGCGCCGTCCTTTGCACGAACAGCAAGCCGCGGAGAAGCAAGAAGCAAAAGCGGCAAGCACCGCTGCCCAAAACGATGCCACATACGAAGATTATATTTTCAATGAAAAAGATCTGGACTATTACTGGCGTGAATTTGCAGCCGCCCTGCCCAAGGAAGAGAAGGCTAACTCCGCACGAATGATGAACATGCATCCGCATTTGTTGAATGACACGACTTTTGAAGTGACAGTAGACAATGATATGGTGGAAAAATATATGGTACAATTGATACCATCGGTTCAGAATCACTTACGCGAACGTCTGCACAACCGGAAAATCACCATGACGGTACGTGTCAGTGCCCCTACCGAGAACATCCGTGCTTACAGCCACGTGGAACGTTTCCAGATGATGAGCAAGAAAAACCCGAATCTGCTGAAATAAAAAGCAGCACTGGGATTGAGTTATCATAAAACCTATTAAAATAAAAACACCGGGAAATCCTTCAAATCCTTCATATTTACACAATACATTGTTTTTCAATGTGTTGTCGTGAAGGATTTTGAAAGGGATCCTTCATAAATGATTCATTGAGCGTAAGCTATACTTTTCCAGCCTTTGCGTCAATCAATTTATATCCATAATAATATCCCGATTAGATTGTTTTTACATCCATTATAAAATCAATCTGCCTGAACTATGGGTACTGTTTCTTATTCACCTTTTGTATTCACCACTTTCCGCATTATCATCCATACAGATAAGTGCTGGAAAAAGAAAAATTCTTGAATTGTTCAAATTCAAGAATCTACAACTTTAACTTTTCTACTTTTGCGGAGAGACAGGCTCTCGAACTTATACTTTCAAGAAATATCATAAAATTGCAAATTACTGATAATCACATACTATCTAAAGTGTAGAGTAAAACTAAATGTTTCTAAATGTCTTTTGCTATCTCAATAATTGGGTGTATATTTGGGTGTAGAATTTCAAACGCACCCAATTATGAATATCAAGCGCAACATCATTTTTGCATTGGAGAGCCGGAAAAAGAACGGTGTGCCAATCGTAGAGAACGTACCCATCCGTATGCGTGTCATCTTTGCCAGCCAACGCATCGAGTTTACAACGGGCTACCGGATTGACGTAGCCAAATGGGATGCAGACAAGCAGCGGGTAAAGAACGGATGTACCAACAAGCTAAAGCAGAGTGCAGCCGAAATCAATACGGACTTGCTGAAATACTATGCCGAAATCCAGAATATTTTCAAGGAATTTGAGGTGCAGGAGGTCATGCCAACGACCCAACAGTTGAAGGATGCGTTCAACCTACGGATGAAAGATGCCAACGAAGAGCAGCAGGAAGAAACACAGATAAGTTTTGGGAGGTATTCGATGAGTTTGTAAAAGAGTGCGGTAACCAGAATAACTGGACGGCATCCACCTATGAAAAATTTGCAGCAGTGAGGAACCACCTCAAAGAGTTCAAGGAGGATGCAACGTTCAACTATTTCGACGAGTTTGGATTGAACGAATACGTCAACTTCCTGCGTGATACCAAGGATATGAGAAACAGCACCATCGGCAAGCAAATGGGATTCCTCAAATGGTTCCTGCGCTGGAGCTTCAAGAAAGGACATCATCAGAACATTGCATACGATACATTCAAACCGAAACTGAAAACCACCTCGAAAAAAGTAATCTTCCTGACTTGGGATGAACTGAACAAGCTGAAAGACTACCAGATACCCAAGGATAAGCAATACCTGGAACGTGTGCGTGATGTTTTCCTGTTCTGCTGCTTTACGAGTTTGCGGTATTCGGATGTTCGCAATCTGAAAAGAAGCGATGTGAAGTCCGACCACATCGAAATAACCACAGTCAAGACTGCCGACAGCCTGACGATTGAACTGAACAAATACAGCAAAGCCATACTGGACAAATACAAAGAAGTCCATTTTGAAAACCATATGGTACTGCCCGTCATCAGCAACCAGAAGATGAACGATTACCTGAAAGAGCTGGGCGGAACTGGCAGAAATCAACGAGCCTGTACGGGAAACCTACTACAAGGGAAATGAACGTATTGATGAAGTCACACCCAAATACGCTTTGCTCAGTACCCATGCAGGAAGAAGGACATTCATCTGCAATGCGCTGGCTCTCGGAATCCCGGCACAGGTGGTCATGAAATGGACGGGACACAGCGACTACAAAGCTATGAAACCCTACATTGACATAGCGGATGATATTAAGGCAAATGCCATGAACAAGTTTAATCAACTATAAAAGTATCAAACAGTTTCATAGATTATCCGCTATTTAAATTATATTTGCGACAACAATAGACATTGAAACATGGAAAACAACAAAGAACATCATATAGAAAGAACGAACTTTGACGCATTTGTTCATGCTGTCGGTTCGGAAATAGAACAGGCACAAGTAAGGCTGATTGTTGCAGCCAATGCACAAATGCTGTTCCATTACTGGAAGATAGGCAATTACATCCTTTATCACCAGCAGCTGCACGGATGGGGAAGCAAAATCATCAAGCAGTTGGCAAAGGCTATCCGACTGCATTACCCTGAAAAGAAAGGCTATTCGGAACGTAACCTTACCTATATGTGCCAATTCGCACGGTCATATCCGCTGAACGTGCTACGAAGTTTCATTGATACGGATGCAAGATTGTCTGTTCCAAGCATACAGAATGTTACAGAAGAAGTATTGAAACTAAACAACGGACAATTTACGCAGGAACTTACTGCGCAAATACAATCTGTTGATTGCCAGTCTTTAGAATTTCGCAGGAAGTTCCTGCGCAATTTGAAGATGTGGGAAAAACCGTGTCTGCCATTTACAGGATGGAGATTAGGGAAATAGAACAGGTTTTCCTAACCTCCCCTGTTGCCAGAATAAACTGGGCAAGCCAGATGGTCATACTTGACGGGGCATTACCGTTAGGCATAGGATATTGGTATATGAAACAGTCCGTGGAAATGGGTTGGAGTAGTAATGTACTCAAAATGCAGATTGATACCAATCTGTATAACCGACAAATCAGCAACAACAAGGTAAACAATTTCACGACCACACTTCCGGCTCCACAAAGCGACCTTGCCAATTACCTACTCAAAGACCCGTACATCTTTGATTTGGCAGGAGCCAAAGAAAAAGCAGACGAAAGGGATATTGAAGAACAGCTGGTGAAACACGTTACCCGCTACCTGTTGGAAATGGGCAACGGTTTTGCCTTCGTTGCCCGGCAGAAGCACTTCCAAGTCGGAAACAGCGATTTCTTTGCCGACCTGATTCTATATTCCATTCCGTTGCACGCATATATTGTCATAGAATTGAAAGCCACTCCTTTCAAGCCGGAATATGCCGGACAACTCAACTTTTACATCAACGTGGTGGATGACAAACTAAGGGGAAAAGACGATAACAAAACCATAGGGCTGTTGTTGTGCAAGGGAAAAGATGAAGTTGTGGCTCAATATGCCTTGACAGGCTACGACCAGCCGATCGGCATCAGCGATTACCAATTGAGCAAGGCGATTCCCGAGAACTTGAAATCAGCTTTACCGAGTATTGAAGAAGTGGAGGAAGAACTAACTTCATTTCTTGATAAAGATAATAATCCCCAAAATTGAAGTCTATGGCAGGAGAAATAAACAAACTGATTCCCCAATATGGAGAACTCAACAGAATATATAATGATTGGATAACCAATTATGCTTTTTCTTTTGACAAGCAGAAATTCATCACCGATTTTTATCGGCAGCACAATGACACAAAGACCTTTGAAGCCGCTATCCTTGAACTGGTACTTGACAAGCAGAAAGAACAATACACATTGATTCTCAACAGTCTGAAAATCGAAATAGAAAAGAATATACGGGCTTATGAAACAAAACCGCTGAATGATGACATCATAAAGCGTGTGTGTTTTCACTACGCAGACAGGTGTAATTCTGCAATAAAAGACCAGTTGGAGATTACCACCAAGTTGCACGAGCCTTTGAATGACGCATACCACAGATATGATTTCATTGGTTTTCGGGCGCATACAGACGAAGAAGAAATACAGGCAGAAAAGGAATATGAACGCTGCAAGGCTGAATACGACAAGGAAAAGAAGGAATTGGACAAACTCTATGAACTGCAAAAGCAAGACAGGAAAGAGGCTTTTCAATATACGGAAAACCTTTCCGGTGATGTTTATCGCCTAAGCCTTCTTTTTATGGAAGTCCTGAAAAAGTACCTTCCTGATGACGTAGAAGAAAAACGACCGGAGGAATCAGTCGAGCAAAATGCGCAAGAAGAAGTACAGAATACACCGGAGGAACAGCATGAATATTTTGACATGAAGCCGCTTTCGCCCATTTATGAAACCTGTGTCGGAGAACAGTTCGAAGCCATTGCCATAGCGGACTTCTATGCCAATATAAACCTGCACCCCTGCAAGAACAGATTAGAAATCAAGGCAAGGGAAAAGATACGGGTGTGTTACCTGATATTCCTGATGAGCGAAAAACTATCCAAGCAATACAGGGATGAATGGCGAGACAAGATATTAAAACTACTGGATATTGACGAGAACTATTACAGGTCGAAGTACAAAGAACCCGTTTCCGATTTTCCGAGTGACAGTAACCAGAAATTCGCCAAAGAAATGGAAAACATATTCAGATAATTCGTGATATATCCTGACATTCCACGAAATTACCACTTTTACCACTCAAATTAATTTTTGAGTGGTATTTTTATTATCTGATATTCAGTGAGATATAATGGCTTCTGATTTATATCATCCACATCCTTACCACTTATAACCATACCTAATTTTGCATCGTTCGAGAACAGAAATAACAGCCAGTGCGCAGGGCTGATTGTTTAACGACTAAATAGATTGGACGATGACAAATCTTCAAGAGTTATTATTAAAACCCGTCTGGCAGATGACAGGCGAAGAGTTCATATTCCTAAGCAAGCACGCTTCCAACCAAACGGAAGCGCAACCGCAACCCGTCACGGACACAAAAAGAAAGTATGTGTACGGAATACTTGGCATTGCCAAACTGTTCGGGTGCAGTCTGCACACCGCCAACCGTATAAAGAAAAGCGGAAAGATTGACAAAGCCATTACGCAAATAGGGCGCAAGATTATCGTGGATGCGGAACTTGCCCTTGAACTGGCCGGAAAGAAAACCGGAGGACGAAAATAACGGGAGGTGTATTTATGGATTATATGAAAGACAACAAGGAAATATCGGCAGAAGAAGCCGTTATCCTTTGGCAAGCCTCACGGTTGAGCCTGTCGAAAAGTTACGAGAAAGCACCTGAAATTCTCAAAGTGCATGGTTCCGTCATAGGAACATTGGGGAATTTCAGCGCATCCATCGGCAAAGCCAAGAGCAAAAAGACTTTCAATGTGTCGGCTATCGTAGCCGCCGCATTGAAGAACGGTACAGTGCTGCGATATGTAGCTGAACTTCCGGAAGACAAACGGAAAATCCTTTATGTGGACACGGAACAAAGCCCTTATCATTGCCTGAAAGTCATGAAACGTATTTTACGGATGGCCGGGCTTCCCGATGACAGGGACAATGAGCATCTGGAATTTCTCGCTTTGAGGAAATACACACCCGAACAGCGTATCAGGATTGTAGAGCAGGCTATCTACAATACGCCTGACATAGCCCTTGTAATCATAGACGGTATCCGTGACATGGTATATGACATCAACAGTCCCGGTGAATCGACACGCATCATATCCAAACTGATGCAGTGGACGGACGACAGGCAGATACATATCCACACTATACTCCACCAGAACAAAGGGGATGAGAACGCAAGGGGACATATCGGCACGGAACTGAACAACAAGGCAGAAACCGTCCTCCTTGTGGAAAAGGACAAGAGCAACGGGGATATAAGCAATGTTTCAGCCATGCACATACGGGCAATGGACTTCGAGCCTTTCGCATTCCGTATCAACGACAACGCCCTGCCCGAACTCATGGAGGGGTACAAGCCCGAAGCCAAGAAACCGGGAAGACCGGAAGAGGAAAAGTTCGACCCTTACAGGCACATCACCGAACAGCAGCACCGCATCGCATTGGAAGCTGTTTTCGGACTGAAAGAGAAATACGGCTACAAGGAACTGGAAGACACTTTAATCAAGACTTATGTGTCTGTGGGTGTAAAGTTGAACCACAAAAAGGCGGTATCGCTCATCACCATGCTTCGGAACAAACGGATGATAGTGCAGGAGAACGGCAGAAAGTACACGTTCATGCCCAACTTCCACTATTAGCCCACACCTTGCAATCGCTTCACTTTATTCCGAGGGTCTATATATCAGGGATAAAGCGAAGTGGTTGCGGAATGTGACAAAACCGCTTCACTTTATTACCGTATTCTATATATACGAAAATAAAGTGAAGTGATTATACAGCCCGTACTTCATAAAGAGGTACGGGCGAAAAGAGAAATAAACCAATTCAATTATCATTAGACCTATTATTTTATGGATATACAGACAGCGAAACAAATCAAGATAGCAGATTATCTGCACAGTTTGGGCTTTTCTCCGGTCAAACAACAGGGCATAAACCTGTGGTACAAGTCACCGCTAAGGGAAGAAACGGAAGCCTCGTTCAAGGTGAATACTGAACGTAACCAATGGTATGATTTTGCACTCGGCAAGGGTGAGAATATCATCGCACTGGCACAGGAACTTTATTGTTCCGACCATGTGCCATATCTCCTGCAAAGAATCGAAGAACAGACACCCCGTATTCATCCCGTGTCTTTTTCTTTTGGCAAGCAATCATCTTCCGAGCCAAGTTTCCAACAACTGGAGATTGTACCGCTTTCTTCTCCTGCCCTGCTCACCTATTTGCAGGAAAGGGGGATAAACATTGCACTGGCAAAAAGAGAATGCAGTGAAGCGCATTTCTCCCATCACGGCAAACGGTATTTCGCCATTGCCTTTCCCAACGTGTCGGGTGGGTATGAAATCCGCAACCGATATTTTAAAGGCTGTATCGCACCGAAAGAAATTTCCCATATCAAACAGCCGGGAACAGCGAGGGAAACGTGTTATGTGTTTGAGGGGTTTATGGACTATCTTTCATTCCTTACTTTGAGATTGGAGAGCTGTTCGAAATATCCCGAACTGGATAGGCAAGATTACATGGTGCTGAACTCCGTAGCCAATGTTTCCAAAGCCCTCTACCCTTTGGGGAACTACGAGCGAATCCATTGTTTCTTTGACAATGACCGTGCAGGGATGGAAGCACTCCAACAAATCTGTGTGGAATACGGCAGGGACTTATACATCCGTGATGCTTCGCAGACCTACAGCGGATGCAAGGACTTGAACGAATACTTACAGAAACAGACTGAAAGAAACAGGCAAGCCCAATCTGTAAAAGAGACGCCCAGCCAACCACCGAAAAAGAAAAACGGCTTTCGGTTATAGCCCACTATAACTACACGCTTCGCTTTCGTAGTTGTGGGCTCTCCCGAGGGGATTAGGGCTTTGCCCTAATGACCCACTCAGGGCGTTTCTCCCCTGAGAACCCAGACCAAAGAGTGACCTTCTCTTTGGAAACTCCGCTTATGGGTTACACCCCTAAGAACCCCTCTGCGAAAGCGAACAAAGTAATCCATCGTAAACAATAAATCAGAATAGTAGTATGGCAATAAAATCAAGCATACATATCAAACCTTGCAACACCAAGTCAAGCGAGGCTCACAACAGGAGGACTGCCGAGTATATGCGTAATATCGGAGAGTCCAGAATCTACATCGTGCCTGAACTATCCGCTGACAACGAGCAATGGATAAACCCGGACTTCGGCAGTTCGAATTTGCAGACACACTACGACAACATCAAACGGATGGTAAAGGAAAAGACAGGTCGTGCCATGCAAGAGAAAGAGCGAGAACGCAAAGGAAAGAACGGAAAAATCATAAAAGTGGCAGGATGCTCGCCCATCCGTGAGGGTGTGTTGCTTATCAAACCGGACACCACATTGGCAGACGTGAAGAAATTTGGCGAGGAATGCCAAAGACGTTGGGGCATCACTCCGCTTCAAATCTTCCTACACAAAGATGAAGGGCATTGGCTGAACGGACAGCCTGATGCAGAGGACAAGGAAAGTTTCCAAGTAGGTGAAAAATGGTTCAAACCGAATTACCACGCACACATCGTATTCGACTGGATGAACCACGACACAGGCAAGAGCCAAAAACTCAATGACAATGATATGATGGAAATGCAGACTTTGGCATCTGATATTCTTTTTATGGAACGTGGGCAATCCAAGACTATTACAGACAAGGAGCATTTGGAGCGAAACGATTTCATCATCGAGAAACAGAAAGCCGAACTGCAACGTATAGATGAAACCAAGCGACACAAAGAACAACAGATAAGTCTTGCCGAACAGGAGCTTAAACAGGTAAAATCAGAGATACGCACGGACAAACTCAAAAGTGTAGCCACTGATGCTGCCACTGCCATAGCAAGCGGAGTTGGTTCTCTTTTCGGAAGTGGAAAGTTGAAAGAACTGGAACAAGCCAACGAGAAATTGCGTCAGGAAGCGGTCAAGCGCAATAAGGGTATTGACGAACTAAAAGCCAAGATGCTACAAATACAGGAACAGCACGGCAAACAAATACGCAATCTTCAAGGAATACATAACCAAGAACTTGAAGCCAAAGACAGGGAAATATCACGACTGAACACCTTGCTTGAAAAAGCCCACAAATGGTTTCCCGTGTTCAAAGAGATGTTGAGAATGGAAAAATTATGCACTGTTATCGGATTTACCAAAGATATGATAGAAAGCCTCTTGACAAAGAAAGAAGCTATCAAATGCAATGGTAAGATTTATTCTGAGGAACATAGAAGAAAGTTTGAAATCAAAAACGACATCTTCAAGGTAGAGAAAAATCCGACCGATAATCGTAAATTAATACTAACTATAAACAAACAGCCGATAGGAGAATGGTTCAAGGAGCAATGGGAGAAATTAAGGCATGGTTTGCGACAATCAGCAGAAGAACCAAGAAAAAGTAGAGGATTCAGAATGTAATCTTGATAGTATTTGATTGTATCTCAATAAAATTCCATATCTTTGTAAGTGGATTGGGGCAACCATTTCCAAGACATAGAAGAAAAAGAAGAAGCGTTATGCTTATCTTGTACTTGAAAACGTAGGAAATTTTCAAATTGGATACAAGGATAGCATAGTGGTTCTCACGCTATAGCGTGGGCTGCTATTGTTACATCTGTATCCAAGGTTTCCTACGACCTTCAAGTAGAGTGTGGCATACAGTTCCACGCTTCGTGTTAAAAGGTATATAGTATGATTTTTAAATGGCTTAAAAAACTGTTTGGATTATATGATAGTTCACCAACTGAAATCCTTTCAAATGGTGAACTCAAGCCATCTGCACCTAAATCGCTTTGTGATGAATTTGACAAAAGAAAAGAACGTGTAAAGCAAAATAGGGACAAACTTAAACAATCATCAACTGATTGGTATGTTTTAAATATTCCTCCCCAAAAAGATGAATTACAAACTCGTGTCTTTTCACCGCATAAATTTGAGAATATACCTTCTCTCCAAGCTTTAAAAGATGAAAGATTAAGAAAAGAGGCATATGAATTAAAAGTACGAGAGGAAAAGGCAAAATTATTATTGGATAAACTTGAAATCCTTATTGCGCAGCGAAAGTGTCAAGAGGCAAAGCAAATAATGGATGAAATTACGCATGAAATAGTGCGTACAAAAGATTCGATTATAATAAAACAATACGCGAATATACAAAAATCATTATCTGAATTAGAAAAAGAATTAGAACATGAAAGATTTGTTAAGTTAGCCGAAGAGCAAAAACGCAAAGAGGAAGAAGAACGTAAGAAAAGAGAAAGAGAAGAAAAGGAAAAGGTAGAGAATGAAAAAAGAATAGCAGAAGAACGAATACGGCGACAGCAGGAAGCAAATAGACTTGCGGAAGAAGCCCGAAAAAAAGAACAAGCCGAACAAGCGGAAAGGCAAAGATTGGAATCGTTGTCTGCTGAACGCAAAGAAAATTGGCTTGCATTCAAGCAAGTATTGGAAAACAATGGTATCCGCTATTTGTATCATTTTACAGATAGAAGGAATATTCCATCCATTAAACGGCATGGAGGGTTGTTGTCTTGGAGTTATTGTGAAAAGCATAAAATCGACATACCGAATCCCGGAGGCGGAAATTTAAGCCGTAATTTGGATGAGATGCGGAATTTACAAGACTATGTTCGTTTGAGCTTCACAACAGAACATCCTATGATGTATGTTGCCATGAAAGATGGGAGAATTAGTAATCCTGTCATTCTAAGAATAGATCCAAGTGTGGTATATTTGCAGCATACAATGTATGCAGACATGAATGCTACAACTACGAAACGAACACCTAATATAGGCAAATCCTTGGAAGATTTTAAGAAAATACATTTTTCCACCGTTAAGGCACATAAACATTTTGATTTAGACGAAAATGAACGACCGTATTTCCAAGCGGAAGTAATGGTCATGACATTCATTCCCAAGAAATATATTATAAACCTTGATACTTTTTGATTATGATATACATAGAAAGTAGGAAACGAAAATTGGAGAAGATAAAAGAAGAATATCCAGACGCTGTAATCTTGGATATCACTTCTAACTCAGAGACTCGGTATGCAAAGATTCTGAGTCCATTTTATCCTCATGGGAACATTCCTATTCCTTTTACTGACGGATTAAAGGCAACTTGTGTTGAAGCTGTGTGGCAAGGGTTAAAGGTCTTTGAAGGTGTAGGCGTTGATTTTGCAACATTTAAGAATGACACCATGCGTGATTTGAAAAGAACGGTACGGAAATATGGTGTACCCAAAGGACATAGTAAGGGTGCATACAGCAAAGAACTGTTGGGGTATTTTGAAGCAAGAATGCTCATTTATCTTCCTACCTATAAATGGGTGTTAGATAATGTGCCAGAAGTCCACCATGTTGTAGAGAGAATAAAGGAACAAAGCAAAATTCAAGATATAGTCTTACTTGACTATAATACAAATATAGATTTTCGTGATATTTCAAAACCTATGTCTCATGCCGGCTTGGTAAAATTATATATAGAGGGTAAATATCCTGATAATATGGATAATTACAAGCCTATGAACAAGGAGGAAATAGAAGAGAAAAAAATCAGAGAAAAAGAATTTAAGAAAGAGTTAAAGAAAAAGCGAAAGAGAAAGGAACAAACCAACAATTTGTTCGACGAAATCAAATAATCAAAAAATATAATGACAATGAATAATTTACATGAATATATCGGCTTGATTATTGCTATAATAGTTGTCTTGATTGTTATTGCAGCCCAAATCTATAGCTTTCTTAAAACAAAGAAAAAAATTTCAGAATTGGAAGGTCTATTTGAAGATGTTGATAATTTGTCTCTCAAAGAAACATCGATAACATCTGGTATCTTGCAAAATAAGTCCTCATTACAGAAGTTCTTGCAGAACATACCTTCCCGTTATAGCGATGAAGATGATAGCGGTGATGAATATACAGATTTGTCGTTGATAGTTCCTCAAAACAGAAATATCTATGGGAAATTAGGATTGATTATTTATCGCACTAATGAATATTTGTGCAAAAATACTGGAACAAGCGCAGATTTGGGAATACTTGAAGATATTTGTGATAGTCAAAAAGGAGCATTAGAAGATGAAATACATAATAGCCTTAACGTTCCTCTCTATTTAGGTTTAGCAGGAACATTCGTTGGTATAATTACGGGGCTGATAGGGGTTGATTTCAATCAGATTTTTGGCGAAACTGATAATTTAAGTGGATTGCAGCACCTTTTGTATGGTATTATAGCAGCCATGTGCGCAAGTTTACTGGGATTGGGCTTTACTGTATATAATAGCGCTATATCATATAAATCTGCTGTAGCCAAATCCAATGAGGGCAAAGAAGAATACATGAACTTTTTAAGAAGAGAGTTGATGCCGTTATTATCAAATAGTATGGCTTCAAGTCTAAATTCATTAAAAGGTGTGCTTGGACATTTTGTGGACAAGTTCGGACGTAATCTTGATGCGTATGCTAATTCGGCAGAATTATTGAATGACAATCTTGAAAAACAGCATCTTGTCTTAGCCGAAATAAACAAACTGAGCCTTACGCAAACGGCTAATAAAATAGCTGCAACATTTATGCAGTTAAAAGATTCTGCCGATTCTTTAAATGTTTTCAAATCTTATCAAGAACAACTTAATTCTACCATAGCAAATGTATCAGGTATTGTTAATCAAACTCAAACAATCATTGATAAGTTCAAGGACTTTTCTACAGGATTGTCTGTGGTGGTCAGTAATCAAAACAAGACAACAGAACTTCAACGCGAATTTCAAGAAGCCATAACGACTCATTTTCCAACAGGAGCAGAAGCAAGGGATATTTGGAGAAAGGAATTTGATTTGTTTATATCTGAAGGGAAGCAAGTATCTGAAAGCTTATCTACCCAACTTACGGCCTCAACAGAACATATACAAAATTTTGTGGCTAATAATAAAGAGTTCTTTGATACATTTGATAAATTGAAAGAAGTGCTTGATACAATGGTACAATATACGCAAGTTCAAGCGGAATGTTATAAGGATATGAAAGGCGAAATCTTAAACCTTAGAACAGATTATCATAACGCTCAACTTGAGAGCATAGAGTTGAACAAATCTATTCTTAAGGCAATAGAAACAATGACAAAATCTATTAAGGACTTAAAAGAAGAAAAGTAATTATGCCAAGAAACAGAAGTAACACTTTCTGGTTAAGTTATTCTGACCTCATGACAAGCTTATTTTTTATTATGCTTGTTCTATTTATAGTGTGCGTTGTTAAAATGAAAGGCATTAATGACCAATTAGATAAAGAGGTAAATGCTAAAGAAGAACAGCTCAGAAAAATCGAAGAACTAAATAACTCTATTAAAGAGATAGATAATAAGTATTTCGCATACGATGAGCAATTTAAGAGGCATACATTAAAAGACATTGAAGTATCTTTTAATACCTATAGTTCTAATATTTATGATATAGAGCAAGAGCAACTTGATAAATTACTAAAAGCAGGTCTGGCAATCGTCCATTTTATGAATAGTGCCAAAAGCAAAATTCCAGAAGCTCAATATATGCTTATCATAGAAGGACAATCATCAAAAGATTATTATACAAGAAATTATGAGCTTAGCTATGAAAGAGCATTAGCTTTAATTAAATTCTGGTCAAGTAATGGTATTGAGTTCGATTCACTTGGCAATTGTGAGGTTCTAATTTCAGGAAGTGGACAATCAAGTAAATTTAGAGTTCAACCTGATATTAGAGGGAATAAAGATAACCAACGATTCGTTATGCACATAATCCCCAAACCCGGCATCATAGAATAAATCAAAAAAGGTAGTCAAATGATAGTATACTAAACTCCATTTGATTACCTTTATATAACTGCAATAAAGCTAATCTTAAATAATGCAAAAACACCCAATTTTACATTCTTGGGTGTAAAATTGGGTGTTTATTTCACAATTTGCTGATTTTCAGCGTTTATTGCGGAGAGACGGGGATTCGAACCCCGGATACCCTTTTGGGGTATACACGCTTTCCAGGCGTGCCTCTTCAACCACTCGAGCACCTCTCCTTTTTTCGGAGTGCAAAAATAGAACAAATTTTCAAAACCAGCAAATATTTGAGCCCACAATCTATCTAATCATTCCAAGAGATACATCTATAAATCGTGATTACGCATCCGATACTCCGCCAATTCCTCATACTTAGTACCCGGACGGCCGTAATTACAATACGGATAAATGGAAATACCACCGCGCGGAGTAAAAATGCCCGTCACCTCAATATATTTAGGATCCATCAGCTTAATCAAATCTTTCATGATGATATTCACGCAATCTTCATGAAAATCGCCATGATTACGGAAACTAAACAAATACAGCTTCAAGCTCTTGCTCTCCACCATTTTCACATCAGGCAGGTAGGAGATACGGATTTCCGCAAAATCGGGCTGTCCTGTAATAGGACACAAACTGGTAAATTCGGGACAGTTAAAACGTACCCAATAGTCGTTTCCGGGATGTTTGTTCACAAAGGACTCCAACACTTCGGGAGCATAATCTTGCCTGTACTCGGTCTTCGACCCGAGAAGGGTCAATTCATCTTTTCTTTCCATTAAAATCTGTTTTTTTCATATTCATGTTTTCTCTTTCATACCTTGGAATAGAAATTCTCTCCCTGCCAAGTACATCGTTTCACTGAAGTGATGAAACTGTACCACTTGAGTGATGAAACTTCTTCACTTCAGTGATAAAACTTGCTCACTAAAGTGAAACGATATACCCGGCAAGAAAGGAACACCTTTCATACAAAGAGAAAACACCTTCGTTTATCCTATCGTTTCTCTCTTTCCGCCTTTATCTCCAGATACTTTTCCAATCCTTCACGACGGAGCTTACAGGCCGGGCAATGACCGCAGCCATCCCCCTGTACGCCATTATAGCAAGTCAGCGTTTCATGCCGGATCAAATCGAGCACGCCCAATTCGTCCGCCAACGCCCATGTTTCCGCTTTATTAATCCACATCAGCGGAGTGTGAAGCACGAACTGCTCGTCCATGGCAAGGTTCAATGTCACATTCAGCGACTTGATAAAAGCATCCCGGCAATCGGGATAACCGCTGAAGTCTGTCTGCGACACACCGGTCACGATATGATTGATTCCCAATTCGCGTGCATAGACAGCCGCAATGCTCAGAAAGAACAAATTCCGCCCCGGCACAAACGTATTAGGGAAACTATCGGCAGGCTTCACCTCATCCATCGTTATCGTAGTATCTGTCAGCGAATTTTTACCCAGGTTGCCTATAAAGGAAACATCCATCGCTTTAAACTCCACCCCTGCCTTTCCGGCAATAACACGGGCCAGCTCCACTTCCTTCACATGCTTTTGTCCATAGATAAAGCTTAAAGCATACACTTTGCGGAAATGTTTTTTTGCCCAAAACAGGCAAGTGGTTGAGTCCTGCCCTCCGCTGAACACAACCAATGCGTCACTTTTATTCATTGTTGACAATTTTTCAATTTACTAATACGCCAATGTGCCAATTGCCGCGCTATGTGGATATGCTGCGCCATATACCGCATGGTAATTGGCTAACCGGCACACTGACACATCAGCATCTTATTAAAGTTCTTTGATTTTCAATATATTGTATGAGATATGCTCATCAAAGACATCACTGCCATCCACCTTCTTGATGTAATTTACCACACGGATGGTAACGGGCAGGATAATAATTTCATAGAGTGTCTTGAGCACTGCCTGAATAACCATCATCTTTATCAGTTCACCGGCAGGCATCAAACCTCAAAGGCAACAGGAAGAAAATCATGGAATCGGCACTCCACCCACCAAAGTGGAAGTGATGGCACGAAGTGAAAAGTTCTTTCCTCGAAGCCAGCTTCATTTTACTCATGACATAGGCATTGAGAAAAGAGCCGACCAAGAAAGCGGTCAGACTGGCTACAGCGATGCGGGGCGCCATGCCGAAAACGAAGTTGAAGCCCTCTCTCCCAAAACGGAGCTGCGGGCATCAGAATGGCAAGCTGCGCCAAAGCTACCACCATGAAATTCATGGCAAAGCCCATCCAGATGATAAGACGTGCCTTGCGGAAGCCCCATACTTCGGCTATACAATCATTGATAATGTAAGAGATAGGAATACAACCAGTCCGGCAGTCGCCGTAATTTTCCAGATCTGGACAACTTTGGTTTCAATAAATTTGCTGCGACAAGACATACACAAAACAGTATGCCAAAAGCAACATGAACGATACAGATACAGTATTATTATTCTTCATTTCTCCTGCGTGGTGTTCTAGAATGCGACCGCTATTCACGGCATCATACGTCTATTTTTAATTCGGGGTGCAAAGATAGAAATTATTTCCGAGTTAACCGGATATAACTGCATTAAATATTCTTATCAAGAAGAAACAGCCTCATCAAACAATTACCTTTTCTATAGCCAAACAGTATGGAACAATGAAAGATGAAGCGTCACAAACAGGTGGGTATCAGTGAAAACGATTTTTGGGGCAGATTGAATCCACCCTAAAGACGGGATAAAAAATCCTTTATTCAAACAAAGCAATCGTCTTCTTTATAATTTCGATACTCCTTTAGTGTTTCCTCTGTAATCGCAATGGCGGAGCAAGCGAATAATATTCGTATGTGTCGGTTTGGCCAATAAACCGTTTTCGGACTAATTTCAAACAAATCTCCACGCCGTCCTTCGTTTCATCATTATTGATTATCCAACGCATTCAGCAATCCCTTGCCCCGGACCAAAGCCGCACGAGATGTTTCGCACAGTTTTCTCATCTCTTCCCGGAATATCAGTCCCAGCCTGTATGCCCTGTCCGCCAACTGTTCGTCCATTACTACCTCCAGCGCGTAACGGCCACTGCCGCGGCAATAGGATTTCCGCCAAAGTGGAGCCATGTTGCCCCGGACGGATAACATCCATCACTTCATTGCATGATAATACCGCAGAAACAGGACCAGGCCCCGATAAAGCCTTT
>SCPO01001117.1_pt1 | contig 28930 bp, 27 predicted proteins | sample 6106821 | NCBI WGS metagenome assembly SCPO01 (sample SAMN10720448, study PRJNA508395) | human gut metagenome | isolation source: Participant 2 stool, 0 month | host: Homo sapiens | collected 2017 | reverse complement strand
ACAATCCGGTCAGCGTAGACCTCAATATCCCGAAGAAAGACCTGACGTTCAAAGGATACCGCCGCAAAAACGGTGATGTAGGTATCCGTAACGAGGTATGGATTATCCCCACCGTGGGTTGTGTAAACGGTATCATCGGACAACTGGCCGAAGCGTTACGCCGCGAAACCAACTGCGAAGGTGTGGACGCTATCGTGGCATTCCCTCACAACTATGGCTGTTCACAGCTGGGCGATGACCACGAGAATACCAAGAAAATTCTCCGCGACATGATTCTGCATCCTAATGCAGGAGCCGTACTGATTGTCAGTCTGGGCTGCGAGAACAACCAGCCGGATGTTTTCCGCGAGTTTCTGGGAGATTACGACACAGACCGCGTAAAGTTCATGGTAACCCAGAAAGTGAGGGATGAATTTGAAGAGGGTATGAAGATTCTGCGTGAACTGTACACCAAAGCCAAGACCGATGTACGCGAGGATGTTCCTTTGTCCGAGCTGCGTGTAGGCTTGAAATGCGGCGGTTCGGATGGCTTCTCAGGTATCACCGCCAATCCGTTGCTGGGTATGTTCTCCGACTTCCTGATTGCACAGGGCGGTACTTCCGTACTGACGGAGGTTCCCGAAATGTTCGGTGCGGAAACCATCCTGATGAACCGTTGCCGCACCAAGGAACTGTTCGAGCAGACCGTACACCTGATTAATGACTTTAAGGAATATTTCCTGTCACACGGCGAGCCAGTGGGCGAAAATCCGTCACCGGGCAACAAGGCAGGTGGTATCTCCACCCTGGAAGACAAAGCGTTGGGATGTACCCAAAAATGTGGCAAAGCATACGTTGACGGAGTTATGGGCTATGGCGACCGCCTGAAAGTGAAAGGTTTGAACTTGCTTTCCGCACCGGGCAACGATTTGGTAGCTGCCACCGCCCTCGCCTCCTGCGGCTGTCACATGGTGCTCTTCACTACCGGCCGCGGTACTCCGTTCGGTACGTTTGTTCCTACCATGAAGATTTCCACCAACTCCACTCTGGCTAAAAACAAACCGGGATGGATTGACTTCAATGCCGGAGTCATCGTAGAAAACGAACCGATGGAAAAGACCTGCGAACGCTTTATAGACTATATCATCCGTGTTGCCAGCGGAGAACCGGTAAACAATGAAAAGAAGAATTATCGTGAAATCGCCATCTTCAAGACAGGCGTGACACTATAATCCAATTTTATCCCCAACTTTCCCAATACCCTTACAGCCCTGCCTTCCCTGTTACGAAGGTGGGGCTGTGACCTTTTTCCCCCATATATTGTTATACAGCAAGTCTTTTTGTAACTTTGCACCTCATTTTATAAAATACAAATTCATGAACGGTGAAAAATTAACTCCAATAACCAATAAGCCCAGTCTATGGGCACTCAGTCCACTGCTGGTATTTCTATGCCTGTATCTGGTGACTTCCATCATTGTAAACGACTTCTATAAAGTCCCCATCACGATTGCTTTCATGGTATCCTCGGTCTATGCGGTATGCATCACCAAAGGCCTGAGCCTGAATGAGCGAATGCTGCAATATTCCATCGGCGCAGCCAACAAGAACATCATGCTGATGATCTGGATTTTCATCCTGGCAGGCGCATTCGCCCAAAGTGCCAAAGATATCGGGGCCATTGACGCGACCGTCAACCTTACGCTTCTTCTGCTGCCGGACAATCTGCTGCTGGCAGGCATCTTCCTGGCTGCCTGTTTCATCTCACTCTCCATCGGAACCTCGGTAGGAACCATCGTGGCACTAGTCCCCGTGGCAGCAGGCATCGCAGAGAAAACCGACATGAACCTGGCCTTCATGACAGGTATCGTGGTGGGAGGAGCCTTCTTCGGCGATAACCTTTCATTCATCTCGGATACCACCATCGCCGCCACCCGTACCCAGGGATGCGCCATGCGTGACAAGTTCCGGGTAAACTTCATGATAGCCCTTCCGGCCGCTCTGATGGTTTTCGGCTACTATATTTTCAGAGGGATGGACGTGATGACCACCCACGACATCCAGTCGGTGGAATGGATCAAAATCCTCCCCTACCTGGTTGTGTTGGGAACCGCCATAGCAGGTATGAATGTGGCACTCGTACTGATACTGGGCATCGCCACAACGGGAGTGATCGGCCTGTTCACGGGGAGCATCGGCCTGTTCGACTGGCTCGGCTCCATGGGCACAGGGATCACCGGGATGGGTGAGCTCATCATCATCACCTTGATGGCAGGCGGTATGCTGGAACTGATCCGTTTTAATGGCGGAGTGGACTATATCATCCAAAAACTGACCAAACACGTCAACAGCAAACGCGGAGCCGAACTTTGCATCGCGGCTTTGGTGAGTATCGCCAATTTCTGCACAGCCAACAATACGATAGCCATCATCACAGTGGGACCGCTTGCCAACGATATCGCTACCCGCTACAGGGTGGACAAACGCAAGAGTGCAAGTATTCTGGATACTTTCTCGTGTGTCATCCAGGGAATCATCCCTTACGGAGCACAAATGCTGATTGCTGCCAAACTGGCTTCCCTGTCTCCTTTGAGCATTATCGAATACTTGTACTATCCGGTAGCCATCGGGATATTTGCCCTGCTGAGCATCTTCTTGAGATACCCCAGACGGTATTCGTGAAAACAAGCGGCAGACGGTTATATTCCACCACGCACAGACCGGCTGAACTCTTTCGCAATGTCCAGACGATGAAGGTGAAAGATTTATAATCTTACAGCTGTAAGATATAGCATCTTACACGTGAAAGATCCATATCTTCCGTGATTAACGGCGCGTACCTGGGGAGGCAAATAGCATTCAACAAAGATACGATATGCATTTATCCATGGGCGGTCCAACTCCTCTTTCTTCCAAATCCGGAATCGTGCGTGGTGTATCCACCCGAACCCGGATAGGGAAAATCTCATTGATATAGCGTTTCTGTCGAAGTGTTACCCTGACATTTTTTTCATAGCAAAAACATGTTGTTGCCGATGCCGATGTTTCTTTGTATGATGTTAACATCATCTTTCTTTTCTTCTCTTCTCTATTCTTTTCTTCTCTTATAAAGTTTTGCTTAAAGCTTGCTTGCAAATCCCCATTAACACATTCATTATCAATGCATTGCAGTGTGTTTTCGGTTACATTTTCATCATCACTTTTTTCAATCGTGTTTTTCATGCATTTTACACTGTTTTCCGCATTGCTTTCCGTGTTGTTTTCCTTATTGCCTGCATCGTCATTCGCTTCTTTATCCGCTGCCGTGAGGACAGTAGAAGTGATTACTTTTTCAGCTGTCTGCACAGTCTTTTTCTTGCTGCTTCTTCCGCCTTTGCTACCGGCGGCGGCACGTTGCTCCGAAAGCTTATTCTGATAACCCATCACCTCATCCAGATACAGGCATCGGAAATATCCGTCCTCCGTTATGACAAACAAGTTAAAGTCTTTAATGAGATGCTGCAGATCTTCCACTGTAGCCCCCCATTGTTCAGCCAACAAATCCAGTTCGTTAAAATCGTGTTTGTATTCCTGTTGCCTTCGCAGGAACAATATCATTTGAATATATAATCCTATTCCCATGCATTTCATTTCGGCATTCAGCTTCATCATTTTGTAATCCGACATCAAGCTGCAATTCAGCCGGATAAACTGTTCGGTGTAATCCATTCCTTTGGTGTGTTAGTATATAAATAGATTACAAAGAAACAAAAAATATCAATAGGGTGTATAGATAATTGCCACCAATTATGACATTATCTTCATTTTTATCTCAAACAAATATAAACAACTAGTACACAAACACTTACACAGCACATTCAATTCAAGAAAAAAGTATAATTCTCCAGAAAAGATAAAGTTCTTATCCCCTGCAATTAATGAATATTTTTTATCGCCAGAATTCGGAGATAAATTCCCAATAAATGATCCTATGTTAAAACACACGCTATATCCGTCCAAAGGTAACAGAAGAAGATTTATGAATATTTATTTTGAAAATATACATAAAAGGATTATCTTTGCACCGCAAATGAATCAATGATATGAACCAATTACAGACTACATACAGCATACATCACCTTACATCGGGAAATACCCCCCTGTGTAATCACTTCATTGTGCATGTACATTGGTTCAGCGGATTTGTTTAGATTTCCACTCACACGTAATTTATTACCCAACTTTCATCCTACCCACACACGTGCCCGATGAAAGATATATTGCATGATGGTTCTCATTCGGTGAAACCGTCGGGTTGTATATGTTTTACTAAAAAAATTGATTGCTATGTTTACTATTATATCTATTATGTTTGTTGGTATCGGTATAGGATATGTATTGCGCAACTTGCAGTTTTTACAGAAAATAGAAAAGAGTACATCACTCACTATCTTCCTGCTGTTGTTTGTTTTGGGAATCTCTATCGGATCCAACAGCTTAATCATTAACAATTTAGGCAGATTCGGATGGCAGGCGGCTATATTGGCTACATTAAGCATTTTGGGCAGTATGCTAGCTTCTTTCCTGGTATTTCATCTGTTTTTTAAGAAAGGAGGCAAACAATGAAAGGCAGTTTGGTTGTTGTCGCATTTTTTTGTGCAGGATGTATGATTGGAGCTGTCAATAATTTCCAGTATGACATGCACTCTGTTTCCATGTATGTGCTTTATGCACTGATGCTCCAAGTAGGAATCAGCATAGGCAGCAATAAGAAATTGAAAGAACTGATTAAAAGCTTACGGCTGAAAATGCTCCTGGTACCGATGGCTACCATTGCGGGAACCTTGCTTTTCTCGGCACTGGCCAGCCTGCTATTAAGCCAATGGAGTGTATTCGACTGTATGGCGGTGGGCAGCGGCTTTGCCTATTATTCACTATCCTCCATCCTGATCACACAGTTCAAGGAACCGTCTATCGGATTACAACTGGCCACCGAATTGGGAACCATTGCGTTACTGGCCAATATTTTCCGAGAGATGATGGCATTGCTCGGTGCTCCGCTCATACGGAAATATTTCGGACAGCTGGCTCCTATCTCGGCTGCCGGAGTGAACTCGATGGATGTATTGCTGCCATCCATCACACGTTATTCGGGAAAAGACATGATTCCCCTGGCCATATTCCACGGAATACTGATTGATATGAGTGTTCCTGTTTTCGTATCCTTCTTCTGTAATTTATAAAAAAAGAGAAGCCCGCTTGATTGGTTAAGCGGGCTTCTTTTTCATATATAATATAGGCGGGAATTATTTCGCAACCTTTTCCAGTTTCTTCATGATAGAGAAGATGAACAATGCGGAAAGCAAGCAGCACACAATCAATACACTCCATACCATCCACAACTGCATATCACCCCACAAATAACCGATGATAGCTACCAGATAGTTACCAATAGCAGTAGCCACAAACCAAAGTCCCATCATAGCGCCTTTATACTTGGGAGGAGCTACCTTGGAAACAAATGAGATACCCATCGGTGACAGGAACAATTCGGCAAAAGTCAATACCAGATAAGTCGAGATCAGCCAGTTGGGTGAAACCAACGCGCTCTCGGCAATACCATTGGCTTCTACTTCGGCAGGAGTAGGCAGACCGAATGAGCCGAATGCCAGCAACATGAAACCTACTGCGGCAATCACCATACCGATACCGATTTTACGCGGAGCTGATGGCTCTTTTCCTTTCTTTGCCAATGAACCGAATACTGCCAGTGATACCGGAGTCAGAGCGACAACGAAGAAGGGGTTAAACTGTTGGAAAATCTGAGGAAGGATAGGCAATGTAGGGTCCATAGTACCATAATTGACTCCTAAAACCACAAGAGCCAAGGTAGCAATAACGCCTGAAATCAATTTGCCCTTGCCTGTCTTGGACTGGAACAGTGAGAAACCTGCATAAACGGTTACAATAAGCAGAGCCAGATTCCATACGCTGAAGCCAAGGCGATCCAGACCGGTTACCTCATGTGCCGTGTAGTCACGGGCGAAGAAGGTCATGGTAAGACCGTTCTGATGGAATGCCATCCAGAAGAAAATAACCACAGCGAATACCAGTAACAAAGCGACGATGCGTTCTTTGGTCTGTGCGGGAGTCAGCTCTTCTTCGTGTACATTGGCCGGTTTAGCCTGCTTGGAGTTGTAATCGGCATGTTTGAATGTAGAACGGAAAATAACATAAATAGCCATAGAGGCAACCAGTGAGATACAAGCTACACCGAAACCATAATTATAGGCTTCAGACAATTTATCAATATAGGTAGTACAGAAATCAGCCATACTTCCTGTGAAATTCTGTGCGGTCTGCATGGCAGTCAGTGTGGCCTCACCTTCGGCGGTAATCGTACCGTCCAGGAACTGGTGTGCCAAAGAAGGTATCTGGGGCACATAGCTGAAGCCTGCTTTGCCCAACACATAGTTGGTCATGGCAGTAGCGGCAGTCGGAGCGAACAGGGCGCCGATGTTGATTGCCATATAGAACAAACTGAAAGCGGTATCACGTTTCGCGCTATACTCAGGAGCATCATACAGATTACCTACCATTACTTGCAGATTTCCCTTGAAAAGTCCGGTTCCCAAAGCAATCAGGGCAAGAGCGCCGAACATGGAATACAATCCGATATTGGTTGCCATCGGGATAGCCAGCAGCACATAACCGGCAAACATGATAACGATACCGGTAGTAACCATCTTGCCATAACCGAATTTATCGGCCAGGATACCTCCGATAAGCGGCATGAAATACACTCCTGCCAGGAAACTGGCAAAGATTGTTGACGTCGTGGCGGCTGTAAAGCCGAATTTCGCTTGCAGGAAGAGAGTGAAAATAGCAAGCATGGTGTAATAACCAAAGCGTTCGCCGGTATTGGCGAGAGCTAATGCGTATAAGCCTTTAGGCTGTCCTTCAAACATAGTTGATAAAGATTTAATTAATAGTTAGTATTCTTTTTTTGCAAAGATATAACTTTTAGTCTATCTGAAAAAAAAAGAGCCACAAATGTGACTCTTTTTGGCATATTTATTCGGTGAAAAGGGAACAAATCTCTGCTTTCGTTTCTTTTATCAGGTCATCGGCCGCTATTTTTATCTGTAATCCGCGGATACCGGCACTGATATAAATGTACGGGAATGCGATGCAAGTCTCGTGTATATAGGTGGGGAAATGCTTTTTCATGCCGATGGGAGAACATCCTCCCCGGATATATCCTGTCAGGGGAAGCAGCTCTTTCATGGGAATCAGGTCGCATTTCTTGTTACCTGAGACTTTTGCCGCCATTTTTAAATCCACCTCGTGCTCGCCGGGTATGACACAGACAAAATATCCGGATTTATCCCCATGAAGCACCAAAGTCTTGAAGACTTGTTCTATGTTCTCGCCCAAACTGGCGGCAACGTGAACAGCGCTGAGGTCGTTCTCGTCTACTTCGTATGGAATAAGCTCGTATGCTATCTTGGCCTTATCAAGCAGACGGGCTACGTTGGTTTTAGCTATTTTCTCTTTCATTGCTGGTATGCCGGTTAATTTTCCAATTCTTCTTTTATAAATTTCGGGGTATATCCTTTCTTGCTTCCGGCCACTTCCTCAGGAGTTCCGGCAGCAAGCACCTGTCCTCCGCCCCTTCCGCCTTCGGGACCCATATCGATGATGTAATCCGCCAGTTTGATCACGTCCAGGTTATGTTCGATAACCAGAACGGTATTGCCTTTCTCCACCAGTTTGTTCAGTACATTCATCAGCACACGGATATCTTCGAAATGAAGCCCGGTAGTAGGCTCATCCAGAATATACATTGTTTTGCCGGTATCACGCTTGACAGTTCCGTAGCCAGTTTCACACGCTGGCTCTCTCCGCCCGACAAGGTGGTGGAGGGCTGTCCCAGTTTAATATATCCTAACCCCACCTCTTGCAGCACTTTGATTTTATTCAGAATCTGAGGCACATTCTCAAAGAACTCTACAGCACGATTGATGGTCATGTCCAGTACATCGGCTATGGATTTACCCTTATAGCGCACTTCCAGCGTCTCGCGGTTATATCGTTTGCCGTGACAAACCTCGCAAGGTACCAGCACATCGGGCAGGAAATTCATTTCGATAGTCTTGTATCCGTTACCGCCGCAAGCCTCGCAGCGTCCTCCGGTTACATTGAACGAGAAACGCCCCGGCTTATAGCCACGGATCTTCGCTTCGGGCAGACCGACAAACAGATTCCGGATATCCGAGAATACTCCTGTATAGGTGGCCGGATTGGAACGCGGTGTCCTGCCCAGCGGCGACTGGTCCACATTCACCACCTTATCTATATAGTCCAGTCCCTCCACACTGTCATAGGGCAGAGGTTCCTGCAAAGAACGGTAGAAATGCTGTGACAGGATGGGCTGCAAGGTATCGTTTATCAGCGTGGATTTGCCACTGCCGGACACCCCTGTGACGCAAATGAGTTTTCCCAAAGGAAATTCCACATCCACATTCTTCAGGTTGTTTCCTTCGCCCCTCTCAGCCATAAGGATTTCCGTTACCGGGGCGGCGTTCGGCCGGTATCTCTATCTTCATCTGTCCGTTTAAATACTTAGAGGTAAGTGTTTCTGTCTGAAGCATTTGTTTCGGAGTTCCTTGGAATACTACTTCCCCACCCAAACGGCCTGCCTTCGGTCCCATATCAACCACATAGTCTGCCGCCAGCATCATATCCTTGTCATGCTCCACCACGATGACAGAGTTACCTGTGTCACGCAACTTCTTCAAGGAGTTGATAAGGCGGAGATTGTCCCGTTGGTGCAATCCGATACTCGGTTCATCCAGAATATAAAGCACGTTCACCAGCTGGGAGCCGATTTGAGTTGCCAGACGGATGCGCTGGCTCTCGCCTCCCGAAAGGGATACCGAGGTGCGGTTCAGTGAAAGATAATCCAGTCCCACATCCAACAGAAACTTAAGACGGGTACGGATCTCCTTCAAAATCTCGGCGGCAATCATGCGCTGCTTGTCTTCCAGAAAAGGATCGACCTGTTGCAGCCAGTCATACAGTTCGTTGATATCCATGCTTGCCAGTTCATAGATGTTCTTGTCGTGGATACGGAAATGCAACGCCTCCTTGTTCAGGCGCGCGCCCTTGCATTCGGGGCAGACATCGGTCTTGGCAAACTGTTCCGCCCACTTCTGGGCAGTGGCCGACGCATCTTTCTCCTGCATCATCTGGATGTACTTCACAATCCCTTCATAAGTTACAAAGTAATCGGAAGAGGTATGAATCAAGGTGCTCTTTATCTTGATACGCTCATCCGAGCCATAGAGTATTTCGTCTATCGCATCATCCGGCATATCCTTGACCGGTGTCTTGATCGTAAAATCATATTTTTCAAGCAGGGCCTCTATCTGCCAGAAAATCATGGCATTTTTATATTTGCCCAAAGGAGCGATGGCTCCTTCGTGAATGGAAAGATTCCTGTCGGGAATCACTTTGTCCACATCAATCAGATTCACATACCCCAGTCCCTTACAACGGGGGCAGGCTCCCTGCGGAGAGTTAAACGAGAAATTATGAGGGGCAGGCTCTTTATAAGACAGTCCGGTGACAGGACACATCAACCGCTTACTGTAATGGCGCACCTCCCGGGTATCGGCATCATAAATCATAATCAGCCCCTCACCCTGCTGCATGGCAGTGGCAACGCTCTGTTTCAGCCGTTTGTCGTCCTTTTCCGATACGACCAGCTTGTCTATCACGACTTCGATATCGTGGTTCTTGTAACGGTCCAGCTTCATGCCGTGTATAATTTCGCGCACCTCGCCGTCCACGCGGACATACAGATAACCTTTCTTGCGCACTTGTTCGAAAAGTTCTTTGTAATGCCCCTTGCGGGTACGTACCAACGGGGCAAGCATGAATATCTTCTTACCCTGATAATCCCGGTGAATCAGGCCGATGATCTGTTCCTCGGTATATTTCACCATTTTCTCTCCCGAAAGATAAGAATAAGCAACTCCTGCACGGGCATAGAGCAAACGGAGATAATCGTATATCTCTGTCGTAGTCCCCACGGTAGAGCGGGGATTCTTGTTTGTCGTTTTCTGTTCGATGGAAATTACCGGGCTGAGTCCTGTAATCTTATCCACATCCGGGCGCTCCAACCCTCCCAGGAAATTACGGGCATATGCGGAAAAGGTCTCAATGTATCTCCGCTGCCCTTCGGCGAAGATGGTATCGAATGCCAAAGACGATTTACCGCTTCCGCTCAATCCGGTTATCACCGTCAGGCTGTTCCGTGGAATTTCAACATCTATATCTTTCAAGTTATGTACACGGGCACCGTATACATTAATCAGTTCTTTTTCTTCACTCATAATCTTCTTACTCTGCGTAATCTTTGCAAAATTAATGCTTCCCGACGAAATATTTAATTAAAAAGCCTAATAATATTTTCTATTCTTTCTATATAATGTGAATAAAACAGTTTTTTTTGTACTTTTGCCACTCAGTTTAATCAACACACTGCAAATGAAATTTATTCGAGCATTATATCTTATCGCAGCCTTGTCTGCCAGCAGCACCGGAATGATGGCTCAAACACAGTCTTCCGGCTATTTCCTGCACACCATTACCAAAGGGCAAAGTCTTTATTCCATAGCCAGCATGTATAATGTCACTACCGGTGATATCGTTAAAATGAACCCCGGCAGCGACCAGAAAATTAAAACCGGTGAAACATTGAAGATTCCACAAAAGAACATCGGAACGGAACAGCAGATGTTCCATACCATCCAGTCGGGTGAAACCTTGTACAAGCTGACACAACGCTATGGAGTAACCGCACAACGCATCTGCCAGGCAAATCCCGGACTGAGCGCGGAGAATTTCCGTATCGGACAGGTTATCGTAATTCCCGCCAAGGTGACGGACAGCGAGGAGATAATCATGAACGAGGTGAAAGCCGCACAGACTATCAGACCGGCCACCACTTCCACCCCACTGAAACCCAATTGCAGGGATATGCATAAAGTGGAACGCAAGGAAACGATATTCAGCATCAGCCGCCTGTATGGCATCACAGAAGCCGAACTGATTGCCGCCAATCCTGAGCTGCGTACCGAAAAACTGAAAAAAGGAAGGTTCCTTTGTATTCCATATCCTAAGGATACAAAGACTGAAACGCCTGTGGATAATACGCCTGCCGTAATCCCCACGGACGACCAGCTGTTTAATGAAAGCAAGAAGGAGGCACGCAAAATATCTACCATCAAAGCTGCCGTAATGCTGCCATTCATGACAGACGGCAAGGGCAACCGTGACGAACAGACACGTATGGTGGAATACTATGAAGGCTTCCTGATGGCAGTAGACAGCTTGAAGGAAAAAGGAGTATCCATCGACCTGTACTCATACGATACCCATAACAATACTTCTTCCATCAAGAACATTCTGGATAGAAGTGAATTGAAGAGCATGGATATTATCTTCGGCCCGGCTTATCCCGACCAGGTGAAACCGGTTGCGGAATTCGCCAAGAAAAACAATATCCGGCTGGTAGTACCTTTTACCTCCAAAGGGAATGAAGTTTTCAGCAATCCCGCCATCTATCAGATAAATACTCCCCAATCTTATCTGTACTCGGAAGTTTACGAGCATTTTACCCGCAAGTTTACAACCGCCAATGTTATCTTCCTGGATGCAGAAGATGGTGACAAAGACAAAGTGGATTTTATAAAAGGACTGAAAGAGGAGTTAAAAACCAAACGCATTCCTTTTACCGAATTAAAGGGAAAATATTACTCCGGAATCATTGAAAGGCGCGATGAACCATAGTATGGATAATGTATTCATCCCGACTTCCGGCACCAACGTGGCATTGATAAAACTGTTACCACAACTGATTGTGACCTCCCGTGACAATCCCGACTACCGTATGCAGTTATTCGGCTATCCGGAATGGCAGACCTATACCAACGACCATCTGGCCAGTTTCTATGAACTGGACACCTATTTCTATTCTTCGTTTTACACAAACAATTTATTTCCGGAAGCCGTTCAATTCTCATCGGCTTACCGCAAATGGTACAGCAAGGATATGCTCAACTCATTCCTAAATATGGTATGCTGGATTCGATACAGGATATTTCTTCCTGCTGGCCTGTCCCAATACGGCAACAAACTGGAAGACAAACTGGACAAGGTGGCTGTCACCCCTATCCAGACCGGATTTAAATTTGAACGCGTAAACAACTGGGGTGGATTTATCAATCGTAAAGTGTTCTTCGTTCATTTTACCAAGGACTTTGAACTGATTAAACTTGATTTTGAATAATGAAATCTCTATGAGATAAAAAATCACGCCCAAGAGAATGTAAATAAAAGCCGAAGTTACCTTTGTATAGTGTAACCCTAAAATGTATCAGTTATGGCAGAAGTGACATCTCAGTTGATACAGCGCGCCGGTACGACGTCCACCTGAAGGTTGTAGTGGCGACAATTGACGGAGCAGGCATCCAACGCGAGACCGCTCATTCAAACCTTCACGAGTTCTTTGAATGAATTGAAAGAATGGCTATTGTCCAATGGTGTAACGCATGTGGAACAGAGTACCGGTGTTTACTGAAGCCGGTTATAAGGTTCTTGAAGATTCCATTCCAATGTTTGATATCAATGCCCGTCACAATGTTCCGGGTCACAAGACAGACAAGATGGACAGCGAATGGATCTGCAAGCTTCTTCTGGCAGGTCTTCTCAAACTGAGCTATATTCCTCCCAGCGAGCGTCAGCTTCGTGACCTGACGTTACGGAACAAGCTATTCAGCAGATAGCTTCAGAGAAGAACCATGATGCGTATTCTTGAAGACTGCAACATCAAGCTTTCGCGTAGTAAGTAATACAAGCGGTACGACAGCTACTTCTCTTATTGATGCTTTCAGAAGGTAAAGTCCTTACTCTTGATGATATAAATTAGTTTATCACGGTAAACTGTCAGCCAGTCCTGAAGAATTGCTTGAGGCGTGTACCGGTTTTGTTGAAGAGCATCACATTTATCTTCTTCAGATGATCCGAAAGGATATAGACCAGACTCAGACTTTGCTTATGATTTGTCCGAACGTATAAAGAGACTGTTGTCCAAGTACGAGAATGTCCTTGAACTTCTCAGGAGATTCCCGGTTTTAGCACCAAGAGAGGATCTGGTTTCTGAGATATCCTGACACAATCACTTCCTCTTAAAAGCATTCGTCTCCATTCTCCTGCCACCTGGTGCGGTAACAAACGTACCAAACGAAACAAACAGGTAAAGGCGGTAATCACAGAAGCCGCATGGGCTGCGACCCGTACAAAGAATACGTTTTTAGTGAAAGATACCATCGTATAGGCCCGCAGAGGAAAGAAACGTGCCTTTATCGTGTGGACATTCTCAGTTGATATCCGTTTATCTGATACTGAGTACAGGGTCCCGTTACTACGAACTTGGAGCACAATATATGCAATCCAAGATAGAGCAGAAACGCAAGGTATATTTGTCTTCTGAACTAAAGTTTGATACAATGTCTCGCTTAATAAAGTTCCACAAGCAGTAACACCCAATTAACAATACAGACCAAAGGCCGACTTTACCGGAATTACCATAGTCCGAAATGAAATTTCAAACAGCTAAGCGCCAAAGATTGTGACTTATGTACACGTGTATGAAACTTTAAATTCTTAGCTGTTGCTATTTGTCACCGCTAATAGCCGCATTTGTGCTTTCATGAATGCTAATCTTTCTTTGTCAAACCACTCGGTTTTTATATCACTTAGTATAAACCGTCCACTTTATGTGTAGGACGCTTAATAATTTTACGAAGTATAAGAACTTCGGGCTGCTTGTACTGGCATTGCTCTTTGCATTGCCGGCAGCTGCACAGTTGGGTGAAGAACGTCATAATTTTGCCGTCGGCATCAATGGTGGTCTGAACATGAGTTCCGTCAGCTTCAACCCGAAAATCAAACTGAACACCTTGAACACCATGTCTATGGGGGTTACCATGAGATATATGTCCGAGAAATATTTCAAGATGATGTGTGGCGTGCAAATGGAAATAAACTATTCACAACGCGGATGGGACGAAAAGATAGAAGATGATTCCGGCAATTCTTACAGCCGCACCATGAATTATCTGGAAATCCCTTTCATGGCACATCTGGCATTCGGCAAGGATGCATTGAACCGGGGAGTGAAGGTCTTTTTCAATGCAGGACCACAAATCGGCTTTTTCCTGGGTGACAACGAAAAGATAAACTGGACTACTTCTACAACAAGACCGGAACACGGTAAAGAGGTGGAGAATAAATTTGATTATGGTATCACAGCCGGCGCCGGTCTGGAAGTAAGTACCGGTATCGGACATTTCCTGCTGGAAGGACGTTACTACATGGGATTGAGCGACTTTTACAAGAACTCGAAAAGAGATTTCTTCGAAAGATCAGCCCATTCATTCATAGGCATACGGCTGAGTTATCTGATAGATATTACTAAATAAAAAAAGGACTCTCTCTCATAATACAAAAGCCTGCAAGATGAATCTTGCAGGCTTTTTATATCATACATAATAATTCCCTCAGCTTATCTCAAACGGTCGTATGCTTTAACCAATACCTCATCCTTACCAATGGCGCGGATGGCAAGCCAATTCAAAATGATGGCAACCAACGGCAGACACACAGTCCATGAAGGAGAAAATGTCATAGACTCTTCTTTCAACATAAAAATAAAAGTGACCAATGTGGCATAATACCCGATCAACAAAATGGTGCTGAAAATAGTCAGACGGATTTGCAACATGCGTTTTTTGAACAAGAAGATAGTGCCGAAAGCAAGAACCGCAACAACCAGCAAAATCACAAACAAGGCCCATGGAGCATAATCTTTAGTACCATCCGCCATAGTAAGACACAGATTTGTTAAAGCGGAAACACTATAATCACTTCCTATGTATGAGCCTACGGGACTACACAGGCAAATAATAATCAAAATGGTAACAACAAGTAAATAAACAGATTGAATGCGTTGTATCATAGTTTCTTTAATTTTAATCATACAACCCGTCATTCTAAACGCAGTGAAAAACCTGAAAACACAAAGTGAATGGTTATCAGATTCCTCACTGCGTTCAGCATAACAGGGCTAATATAATGTGAGGTGCATCAAAATGTACCACAGATTACTCAGATTGATACAGTTTCCACACGAAACGACTCATGTTTCAAAATAGAACGATCTGCGTAACCTGCGGTAAAGACCTTTTGCACAGCCCCAAATGAAAAATCACTGTAGTTTCTCTTTTTCTTTAGCAGGATTACGGAAATAAACCTTGCCTTCTTCATATTCCTGAGCAGCGATCAATGTCGGTTTCGGAAGCTTTTCGTAATAACGTGAGATTTCGATCTGCTCTCTATTTTCAAAGACTTCTTCCAGGTTATCGTTGTATGAGGCAAACTCCTGCAATTTCTTTGAAAGATCATTCTTCATCTCAACACTAATCTGGTTGGCACGTTTGCCAATGATAGCAACAGTTTCATAAATGTTACCTGTGTCTGCACATAAATCCATCATGTCACGGGTAACAGTATTACTTGGAGCGTTTGTCTTTTTGTAATCCATAATTTCTTATTTAGTTTTATTCATTAAATTCTTTTACGTACTTATTGGCATCCTTGTAGATGCTCTCCACTTCTTTAGTATACTTGCTGTCGGGAAACTCGTTCTTGAAAGAATAATATTCATCTATCGTTTCACGCATACGCTCTTCTTTCTTTTCCTCCACGCTCGCTTTCGCCATATCATATTTGGCACGCAAGACCAGGATAGAAAGATCTTCGCGCATCTTGGTATAGGGATAGTCTTTCAAAGCATTCTGGGCGGTAACGATGCAAGACAAATAGTTGTTACCGGTAGTGCTATAAGTACTGTTTCCTGTATAAGAGCCCAAATCATAATACAATTTCGCAGCCAGATAGTCTTTCATCACCAGCTTGTCCTGCAAATCAAAAATCATTTGCTGTGCATCCTGCCGACGGCTACTGGTAGGGAAATATTCCATAAACATCTGCAACTCCTGAATAGCCTTATAGGTGCTCGACTGGTCCAAACGAGGTTCCGGAGTATCCAGGAACAATGCTTTTCCTGAAAAATATCTGGCCTGTTCCGTATAGACCCCACGCGGATAAGTATTATAATAAGTGGTGAAATAATGCGAAGCTGTGATGAAGTCACCCTGATTATAGTAGGTCATACCCAACATATAAAGTGATTCCTCAGCCTTATCCGTTCCCTTCATGATGGTAATCAATTCCTCCAGAATGGTGGCCGCCTTAGTATTCTGCCCTTTGCCAAAGTAACTTTTGGCCGCTTCGTACTTGTATTCGTAGTCCGTGCTTTTTAAAACTTTGTTATACTCTCCACAAGACGTTAGAACCGTACCGGAGACAAGAGCTATAATGATATATTTTTTCATCTTATTCAAATAATTGCGCAAATTTACGCCTTTCCACCGAATAATGCAATATTTCCATGTTTTTAAATGCTAAAAGTCGACAAGAGTCTATTTTTTAGAGATGAATAGATAATATCTAAGGAAATAACTGTATTTTTACATCTCATTAAACCAAACATGCTATTATGAATTTTGAATTGATTTCCGAATACCAACCCACCGGCGACCAACCGGAAGCTATCGCCCAGCTGACCGAAGGGGTGCTGGAAGGAGTCCCCGCACAAACTTTATTGGGGGTCACCGGGTCCGGCAAGACTTTCACGATTGCAAATGTAATTAAAAACATCAATAAGCCCACCTTGATATTAAGCCATAACAAAACATTGGCAGCCCAGTTATACGGAGAGTTCAAGAGTTTCTTTCCCAATAATGCTGTGGAATACTATGTATCTTATTATGACTATTACCAGCCGGAAGCATACTTGCCGTCCAGCGACACCTATATAGAAAAGGATCTGGCCATTAATGAAGAGATTGACAAATTGCGGCTGGCTGCCACCTCTGCCCTGCTGTCGGGACGGAAGGACGTGGTGGTGGTGTCTTCCGTGTCCTGCATCTACGGTATGGGGAACCCGTCGGATTTCTATAATAACGTAATCGAGATAAAAAAAGGCAAACTGCTGGACAGGAATGTATTTTTACGCCGCTTGGTGGACAGCCTGTATGTGCGTAACGACATAGAACTGAATCGCGGAAACTTCCGCGTAAAAGGTGACACGGTAGACATTTACCTGGCATATAGCGACAATCTCCTCCGGGTTATGTTTTGGGACGATGAAATTGATGCCATTGAAGAGATAGACCCTATTTCGGGAATCCGTCTGGCAACTTTTGATGAATACAAAATTTATCCGGCCAATCTTTTTATGACCACCAAAGAGAGCCAGTTGAGAGCTATTCATCAGATTGAGGACGACTTGACGAAAGAGGTGGCCAAATTCGAGGAGGAAGGAAAAATGTATGAGGCGAAACGACTCTATGAGCGCGTGACATACGATATGGAGATGATTCGCGAACTGGGGCATTGTTCGGGCATAGAAAATTATTCCCGCTACTTTGACGGGCGTAATGCAGGTACCCGTCCTTACTGTCTGCTGGACTTCTTTCCGGATGATTTCCTGATTGTAATAGACGAAAGCCATGTCAGCGTACCGCAAATACGTGCCATGTATGGTGGTGACCGGGCCAGAAAAACCAATTTGGTGGAATATGGTTTCCGGATGGAGTCGGCTTTTGACAACCGTCCTCTAAAATTTGAAGAGTTCAAGGAACTGGCCAAACAAGTGATTTATGTCAGTGCCACACCTGCCGATTATGAATTGGTGGAAAGTGAAGGCATTATCGTTGAACAGGTTATCCGTCCTACCGGATTGCTGGACCCGGTAATTGAAGTACGCCCCAGTCTGAATCAGATTGACGACCTGATGGAAGAGATACAGCAACGTATCGAGAAAGAAGAACGTGTACTGGTGACCACGCTTACCAAACGCATGGCAGAAGAATTGACCGAATATCTGCTGCGCAATGACATCCGCTGCAACTACATCCACAGCGATGTGGACACTTTAGAACGCGTCAAGATTATGGATGAATTACGTCAGGGCGTTTATGATGTACTGGTGGGTGTGAATTTGCTTCGTGAAGGTCTGGACTTGCCTGAAGTGTCTTTGGTCGCCATTCTGGATGCAGACAAAGAAGGGTTCCTCCGCTCCCACCGTTCGCTGACCCAGACAGCAGGACGCGCCGCCCGCAATATCAATGGAAAAGTAATCATGTATGCAGACCGCATGACGGACAGCATGAAAAAAACGATAGACGAAACCAACCGCCGTCGTGAAAAACAGCTGGCATATAACGAAGAGCATGGAATCACCCCCAAACAGATACAGCGTGCGCGGAATGCTGCCTTGTTGGGCAACAACAGCAACGAAGTTGCCGGAACCACTCAAGGTCCCAAGGCATACATCGAGCCATCTTCCGATACAACGGCTGCCGACCCGATTGTTCAGTATATGACCAAGCCACAGATGGAGAAAACGATAGAACGTACCCGGAAACTGATGCAGGAAGCTGCCAAGAAGCTGGAATTTATAGAAGCTGCACAATACAGGGATGAGCTGCTGAAACTGGAAGATATGATGAAAGAGAGATGGGGATAGGCTTGTCTCCTTGGCGGAAGAAGGCGCACTGCCTGTCGAGGAAAAGCCTGTTACCCGAAGAAATATCACGGATATGCCGGTGAGTTCCGGAATAAAGGCAGGGATGGAAAAGGAAAAGAAAAGAAGGACAAACAGCAAAAAAGCAGGGAGTGTCCCCCTGCTTTTTTCAGAACCGTACCATTAATTCCATCACAAACTTGTCTTGTTCGGACTCTTTTGCCAAAGATAGTTTATCATAGAAATATTTCTCGTAATTAAGACGCAAATCCGCTTGAAAAGCCTTTCCAAAGCTTAATGTCACACCTCCAGTCACACGCTGGCGGGAATAATCGGTAATGTAAAGCTTACCATCTTCATCCGCATTACCGTTACTATGATCTCCCATACTGTCATAACGTCCTAGAAATGAAATTTTCCGGAACAGGCCTTTCTTGATAAACAAGTCGTAATTGACAAAGGCGTTGAAAGCATGTACATCATCAAATGAGTTTTTCGCATAAGTTTTATAAAGGTATTCGGCTTCTATATGCCAATTATCAAACTCGTAGTAAGTACCGATATCATACATATAAATGCTGATTTTATCGGGATGTATTTTCTGGGTACTCAAAGTCAAGTTATAATTTTTCCACGGCATCAATTGAAGCTTAACAGAATAATTCAACGTGTTGTGCCACTCTTTCTGATTGGTGAGTCCGGAGCCGTTGAACAGTCCGCCTTCCAGTTTCAACGGCAGTCCCTCCTTTAAAGAGAAAGCTCCGGTAGCACCCACATCACGCACATTCCCCACCTGTTTGGCTATGAACGAACGATTGGCAAAATATTGTTGGTGGGGAGATCGATGAGCGTCTATGGTGAAAGGCACACGCATCTGTCCTAGTGTGACATTCCATGTATCATTGGGGACAAAGCGGGCATATGCATCCAGCATCTTGATGCTTCCCTCATCGGACAAGTCTATTTCAGCCTTATAAGCAATTACCGGAAGAACCTTCCCGTCCAGACTGACACGGGCGTTACGTACCTGGAACCGTTGCATTCCGTTAGTGGTTTGAAGTTCATATTTACCGCGGATCGTTCCATGTACTTCCGGCAGATATTCTTTAGGAATAGTCAGCTGTGCGGAAGCAGTTGCAATACTCAGCATTGTAAAAGCAGACGCTACAAGTGTATTTCTCATTTTTATTAATGTGACTTTCTTTGTTTACGGCTGCAAAGATATAGGTTCGGTATATCTGTAATATTTCATCCATATTACAAATATGTTTCATTTGATATGGGGAATACATTTTACAGTCACATTCCGTATTCTTCTCATCTGCTGTGAACGCAGTGAATATGGCCCCAAAAATATCGACGTACCGACAGAGTTATTCAATAATACGGGCAGTTTCCACCTTCTCTAGACGTGCACGGAGTTTTCCCATCATGGATTTACGTATCCGGAGCCTCATCAGGCAATCCATATCATATGATTGCTCCAAGATGGCAGGCTCGTCTTCTTTCACAATGCGCATGATATCATTCATAAAAGGATATTCAAAGGATACGGTGATTTCTTCATCCACTGTTCTTTCCACTATATCAGCAGCAGCTATTGCTTCGGCAGCGGCAGCCTTGTAAGCGACAATCAGTCCGCTGGTTCCCAATTTTATACCTCCAAAGTAACGGACCACTATAATAAGGATATCCGTCAGCTCATTGGAATTTATTTGCCCCAAAATAGGCTTTCCTGCGGTACCCGAAGGCTCTCCGTTATCATTTGCCCTGAAATCCTTCCTTTCATGCCCCAGCATATAAGCGTAACACACATGGCGGGCATCGTAATATTTCTTCTGATACGTGTCAAGATGCTGCTTTATTTCCTCTATGGTACGTACCGGAATGGCAATAGCTATAAATTTACTCCGTTTCTCCGTATATATGCCTTCGGCAATGTCGGTAATGGTTTTATAAGTATCTTCTTGTATCATGGGTTTCAGAAATCATAAATCTTTAATTATAACTCACAGAATCTGTCTGGCAATCCATGCACACGCCTCAGCATCAGCCAGCGCATGATGGTGATTCTCCAATTCAAAACCAAAAAAACCGGCCACCGTATGTAACTGGTGGTTTCTCAACCCTTTCAGCTTCCGGGAAGCCTGATAGGTACAATAAAAGTCATAATCAGGATAATCCATACAATAAGTACGGAACACGGCTTTCAAACACCCCTCATCAAAGGCTTTGTTATGCGCAACCAGCGGAAGCCCCTCTATTTTAGGGGCAACCTGCTTCCATACTTCCGAAAAAACAGGAGCATGGGCAGTATCTTCCTGTGTCAATCCATGAATACGGGTGTTCCAATACAAATAGTAATCCGGTTCGGGATGAACGAGGCTGTAGAACCGGTCGGCTATCTCACCATTTCTCACAATAACCACCCCTACACTACATATGCTGGTACGTTCATTATTTGCCGTCTCGAAGTCTATTGCTGCAAAATTATCCATACTTTTTTTCGTTACACAGACAAAGGTACGACAAAAAAGCGATATACAAAATTCTTTTTTCCGGTACAATTCCCTATCTTTGAAACCTCAGCAGCAAAATAGACCAATATCTATGACAATCAGCACTTGTGAAAGCTGAAAGATTAGACCATCTTTGCACTGTTTTTGTTTTTTAACTTAAACTAGATTTATAGTAAAATGAAATTCCCATGAGATAAAAAATCACGCCCAAGAGAATGTAAATAGTCAAGCTGAAGTTACCTTTGTATAGTGTAACCCTAAAATGTATCAGTTATGGCAGAAGTGACATTCCCTCAGTTGATACAGCGCGCTTGCGGTATCGACGTCCACCTGAAGGTTGTAGTGGCGACAATTGACGGAGCAGGCATCCAACGCGAGACCCGCTCATTCAAAACCTTCACGAGTTCTTTGAATGAATTGAAAGAATGGCTATTGTCCAATGGTGTAACGCATGGGAATGGAGAGTACCGGTGTTTACTGGAAGCCGGTTTATAAGGTTCTTGAAGATTCCATTCCCAATGTTTGATATCAATGCCCGTCACATTAAGAATGTTCCGGGTCACAAGACAGACAAGATGGACAGCGAATGGATCTGCAAGCTTCTTCTGGCAGGTCTTCTCAAACCGAGCTATATTCCTCCTAAGGAGCTGTCAGCTTCGTGACCTGACGCGTTACCGGAACAAGCTTATTCAGCAGATAGCTTCAGAAGAACCGTATGATGCGTATTCTTGAAGACTGCAACATCAAGCTTTCAAGTGTAGTAAAGTAATACAAGCGGTACGACAGCTACTTCTCTTATTGATATGCTTTGTGAAGGTAAAGTCCTTACTCTTGATGATATAAATTCAGTTTATCACGGTAAACTGTCAGCCAGTCCTGAAGAATTGCTTGAGGCGTGTACCGGTTTTGTTGAAGAGCATCACATTTATCTTCTTCAGATGATCCGAAAGGATATAGACCAGACTCAGACTTTGGTTGATGATTTGTCCGAACGTATAAAGAGACTGTTGTCCAAGTACGAGAATGTCCTTGAACTTCTCAGGGAGATTCGGTTTTAGCACCAAGGTTGTAGAGGATCTGGTTTCTGAGATAGGTCTTGACATGTCCACTTCCCTTCTGAAAAGCATCTTTCGTCTGGGCCGGTCTTTCTCCGGGCAACAACGAGTGCGGGTAAAAAGCGCACGAATCACTCACGGAAACAAACAGGTAAAGGCGGTAATCACAGAAGCCGCATGGGTTGACCCGTACAAAGAATACGTTTTTAGTGAAAGATACCATCGTATAGCTGCCCGCAGAGGAAAGAAACGTGCCTTGATTGCAGTGGGACATTCTCAGTTGATATCCGTTTATCTGATACTGAGTACAGGGTCCCGTTACCATGAACTTGGAGCACAATATATGCAATCAAGATAGAGCAGAAACGCAAGGTATATTTGTCTTCTGAACTTAAAAGCTTGGATACAATGTCTCGCTTACTAAAGTTCCACAAGCAGTAACACAATTAACAATACAGACCAAAGGCCGACTTTTACTGGAATTACCATAGTCCGAAAATGAAATTGGTCTCAACAGCTAAGCGCCAAAGATTGTGACTTATGTACACGTGTATGAAACTTTTAAATTCTTAGCTGTTGCTATTTGTCATCGTATAATAGCCGCATTTGTGTTTTCATGAATGCTAATCTTTCTTTGTCAAACCACTCGGTTTTATATCAATTTTAGTATAAACCTGTCCTACTTTATGTGTAGGACGCTTAATATTACGTATGAAAAGATACTATTACTCTCGCTATTTACTTTCACAACCCTTGCCGGCCATGCCGACGAGGGATGTGGATGCTGACTGATCTGAAAGAACAGAATGCAGCCACCATGTATGATATGGGACTGGATATCAGCATTGATAAAGTATATTGTCCGGACAGCATCAGCCTGAAAGATGCTGTAGTGCATTTCGGAGGTGGTTGTACCGGTGAAATCATTTCTGCCGAAGGTCTTGTGCTGACCAATCATCATTGCGGTTACAGCTATATCCAGCAACACAGTTCGGTAGAACACGACTATCTGACTGACGGCTTCTGGGCTATGAGCCGCAAAGAAGAACTTCCCTGCAAGGGGCTGACTGTCACCTTCATAGACAGAATTCTGGACGTCACTCCTTATGTAAAGGAACAACTGGCCAAAGATGAGGACCCGGAAGGATTGAACTACCTGTCCCCCTCCTATCTGAGCAAAGTAGCCAAACGTTTTGCCGAACAAGAAAATATAGAGATCACTCCGTTCACCGCTTTGGAACTAAAGCCTTTCTACGGAGCCAACCGCTATTACTTGTTTATAAAGACCATCTATAAAGACGTCCGTATGGTAGGCGCTCCTCCTTCCTCCATCGGAAAGTTCGGAGCTGACACCGATAACTGGATGTGGCCCCGTCACTGTGGCGATTTCTCCATGTTCCGCATTTATGCAACACCCGACGGTAAACCTGCTGACTATAACGAAAGCAATGTACCCTTGAAGGTGAAAAAACATCTGACCATCAACCTAGGAGGAGTCAAAGAGGGAGACTTCACTTTCGTAATGGGATTTCCCGGACGCAACTGGCGATACATGATTTCGGACGAAGTGGAAGAACGTATGCAGACTACCAACTTCATGCGTAAGACCGTCCGCACCGTACGATTGAATAATCTGCTGGAAGAGATGCTGAAAAGTGATAAAGTACGCATCCAGTATGCCAGCAAATACGCCTCGTCAGCCAATTACTGGAAGAATGCTATCGGTATGAACGAAGGACTGGTTCAGCTGAAAGTACTTGATACGAAAAAGAAACAACAGGAAAAGCTTCTGGCTTACGGACGTGAGACGGGTACTGACGCCTACCAGAAAGCCTTCGATGCTATCCGGGAAATCGTGAGCAAACGCCGGGATGCCGTATATCATCAGCAAGCCATTTACGAAGTTTGCAAACTGGGAACGGAATTCTATAAGATTCCTTCCACAGACAAAGTCCTGCAAGCATTGAAAAAAGGATATAAAGTACCTCATGCTACTAAAGAAATCAATCCGCTGGATCATGCATTAAGCACACTGATCAAACAAGCCGATAATTTTTTCAATAAAGACTATAATCCCGAAATAGACCGTAAAGTTTCCAAAGCTTTGCTGAAGACTTACGCAGAATTAATTCCGGCCGAACAGCGCATCAGCATCTTTAAAGTAATAGACAAAGAATTCAAAGGAAACATTGACGCCTTTGTCGATGCTTGTTTTGATACATCCATCTTCCGAAGCCGTGAAGCCTTTGACAACTTTGTGGCAAAGCCGGATGCCAAGACATTGGAAAATGACCTGATGGTGCAATATGCCAAATCAGTAGACCAAGGTTATACAGATACCGATGCAGCCATGAAAGCCGAAACCGATGCTTATAATCTGGCCCATAAAACCTGGGTAGAGGGTATGATGAAGCTGAAACAGCATGAAGGCACTCCTATTTATCCGGATGCCAACTCCACGTTACGTCTCACTTATGGTAAAGTAGGTTCATACAGCCCCAAAGACGGTATGGAATACAACTATTACACCACGTTGAAAGGAGTGATGGAAAAAGGATCCGAACAGCTATGAATTCGTGGTTCCGGCCAAACTGAAGGACTTGTATAACAAAAAGACTTCGGGCGCTATGCCATGAAAAATGGTGAAATGCCCATCTGTTTTGTTACAGGAACAGACAATACAGGAGGTAATTCCGGCTCCCCCGTTTTCAATAACAAAGGGGAATTGATCGGTACCGGCTTTGACCGCAACTACGAAGGACTGACCGGTGACATTGCTTACAATCCCCAGTTACAACGTGCAGCCTGTGTGGATATCCGCTATACCTTATTTATTATTGATAAGTTTGCAGGAGCGAAACACTTGGTAGATGAAATGACCATTGTGGAATAACAATACCGGACAACTATTTTTTAGAACGCGGACCACACGTAACAAGTGTCGTCCGCGTTCTCCTATTTTTCACAAGACAAGCCTCTATAAACGCGGACAAGAAATGACACTGGTTTCTTAACGTTTTTCCTTCTCCAACTCCTGCGGAATACGGAAAGCCGTATAAAGTTCCAGGACAGCGGCAATGGAAAGACAAACAATCCATTCGTTACGTTTCATGGTAAACATCAATACTCCTGTAAAGACCAGTGCGACAGCCCCGAAAATCTGCTGTCTACGCAAACGCTTGATGATAAAATTCCTTCCATCATAACGATTCCCCATGACCTGCACATAGCCGAACATCACAGCACCCAGCGTATACAGATAAGGCGCAAGCTCCCACCGGGTGATTTGCAACACCGCACCTGCCAGCAGCAGGACTGCCCCTGCCATCGAAATTATATTATAAGATTTACTCATTCTTCAAACACAAAAATATCCTCGTCGGGCTTCTTCATCAAATACTTCTCGCGTGCTATTTTCTCCAAAGCCTCAGGATTCGTGGTCAGTTCCTTCAGTTTCTCCGTATCTTCCTCATATTGCTTTCTATATTTCTCTATCTCACTATTCAGCGCGCTGATCTCACTGCGATGCTTTACCCGCTGAATCAAGCTGTTCTCATCCAGAAAACCAATAACTACAATAAAGATCAGCACCGTAATCATATACTTATGGCGCCGGATGTAGTTCCAAATAGTCAGCAATTTGCTCATACAAAGAATCCTTTTTGATTTTTGCAAAGATAGAAATATTTCAAGCAATCCTACCCATAAAAACGGATAATTTATGTACTTTTGCAGAACTCATATTAGAAAAAAGAACTCCGCTTATGGAAAATTATATCGTATCGGCACGAAAATACCGTCCCGCTACATTCGAATCGGTTGTAGGGCAACACGCGTTGACCATCACCTTAAAAAATGCTATTGCCACCGGCAAGCTGGCACATGCCTACCTGTTCTGCGGACCGCGTGGAGTGGGAAAAACAACGTGTGCACGTATCTTTGCCAAGACCATCAACTGCCAGACCCCACTGCCGAAGGAGAAGCCTGCAATCAGTGTGAGTCTTGTCTGGCATTCAACGAACAGCGTTCTTACAACATACATGAGCTGGATGCCGCCAGCAACAACTCGGTAGAAGATATCCGTTCGCTGATTGAGCAGGTACGTATCCCGCCACAAATCGGCAAGTACAAGGTATATATCATTGATGAGGTCCATATGTTGTCGCAAGCCGCCTTCAATGCTTTTCTGAAAACATTGGAAGAACCGCCTCATCATGCCATCTTCATCCTTGCCACAACGGAAAAGCATAAGATACTGCCGACTATTCTGAGCCGTTGCCAGATTTATGACTTCAACCGCATCGGCATCAAAGACACTATCGACCATCTGCAATACGTTGCCAAACTGGAACATATCAACGCCGAACCCGAAGCCCTGACTGTCATCGCACAGAAAGCCGACGGTGGTATGCGCGACGCTCTTTCCATCTTCGACCAGGTAGTCAGCTTCACAGGTGGGAACATCACTTATAAAAGTGTGATTGAAAACCTGAATGTCTTGGATTACGAATATTATTTCAAGCTGACCGATTTGTTGCTTGAAAACAAAGTTCCCGAATCCATGCTGCTTTTTAACGACGTATTGAAAAAAGGATTTGACGGCAGTCATTTCATCACCGTACTATCCTCTCATTTCCGGGATTTGCTGGTGAGCAAGGACCCTTCCACCCTGCAATTGCTGGAAGTAGGCGCCGGTATCCGCGACCGCTATAAAGAACAAGCACAAAAATGTGACCAGAAATTCCTGTACCGTGCCATGAAGCTATGCAATGATTGTGACCTGAACTATCGTGCAAGCAAAAACAAACGTCTGCTGGTAGAACTGACACTGATTCAATGCGCCCAACTCACTCTGCCCGATGCCGACGATGCAAGTGGTGGGCGTGGCCCTAAGAAGATATTAAAACCCTATTTACGCAGCAAGCGGCTTCCACAGACGCCACGCAGTCACAGCCTCAGGCTAAAACTGCCGCTGCACAGACCGCAGCAACTGCCGCTCCTCAGCTACAGGGTACAAGTACAGCCGGCAGTATGAACGCAAGCCGTCCAAGCCCGCTGCCTCAGACCAGAGAAGAGAAAAAAATCCCGGTGTTCAAGGCGGGCTCACTCGGTATATCCCTGCGCCGTCCTTTGCACGAACAGCAAGCCGCGGAGAAGCAAGAAGCAAAAGCGGCAAGCACCGCTGTCCAAAACGATGCCACATACGAAGATTATATTTTCAATGAAAAAGATCTGGACTATTACTGGCGTGAATTTGCAGCCGCCCTGCCCAAAGAAGAGAAGGCTAACTCCGCACGAATGATGAACATGCATCCGCATTTGTTGAATGACACGACTTTTGAAGTGACAGTAGACAATGATATGGTGGAAAAATATATGGTACAATTAATACCATCGGTTCAGAATCACTTACGCGAACGTCTGCACAACCGGAAACTCACCATGACGGTACGTGTCAGTGCCTACCGAGAACATCCGTGCTTACAGCCACGTGGAACGTTTCCAGATGATGAGCAAGAAAAACCCGAATCTGCTGAAATTAAAAGAAGCACTGGGATTGGAGTTATCATAAAACCTATTAAAATAAAAAAACACCGGGAAATCCTTCAAATCCTTCATATTTACACAATACATTGTTTTTCAATGTGTTGTCGTGAAGGATTTTGAAAGGGATCCTTCATAAATGATTCATTGAGCGTAAGCTATACTTTCCAGCCTTTGCGTCAATCAATTTATATCCATAATAATATCCCGATTAGATTGTTTTACATCCATTATAAAATCAATCTGCCTGAACTATGGGTACTGTTTCTTATTCACCTTTTGTATTCACCACTTTCCGCATTATCATCCATACAGATAAGTGCTGGAAAAAGAAAAATTCTTGAATTGTTCAAATTCAAGAATCTACAACTTTAACTTTTCTACTTTTGCGGAGAGACAGGCTCTTGAACCTATACTTTCAAGAAATATCATAAAATTGCAAATTACTGATAATCACATACTATCTAAAGTGTAGAGTAAATCTAAATCTTTCTAAATGCCTTTGCTATTCTAAATATTGGGTGTATATTTGGGTGTAGAATTTCAAACGCACCCAATTATGAATATCAAACGAAACATCATTTTGCATTGGAGAGCCGGAAAAAGAACGGTGTGCCAATCGTAGAGAACGTACCCATCCGTATGCGTGTCATCTTTGCCAGCCAACGCATCGAGTTTACAACGGGCTACCGGATTGACGTAGCCAAATGGGATGCAGACAAGCAGCGGGTAAAGAACGGATGTACCAACAAGCTAAAGCAGAGTGCAGCCGAAATCAATACGGACTTGCTGAAATACTATGCCGAAATCCAGAATATTTTCAAGGAATTTGAGGTGCAGGAGGTCATGCCAACGACCCAACAGCTAAAGGATGCGTTCAACCTACGGATGAAAGATGCCAACGAAGAGCAGCAGGAAGAAACACAGATAAGTTTTTGGGAGGTATTCGATGAGTTTGTAAAAGAGTGGTAACCAGAATAACTGGACGGCATCCACCTATGAAAAATTTGCAGCAGTGAGGAACCACCTCAAAGAGTTCAAGGAGGATGCAACGTTCAACTATTTCGACGAGTTTGGATTGAACGAATACGTCAACTTCCTGCGTGATACAAGGATATGAGGAACAGCACCAT
>SCPO01000249.1_pt1 | contig 28979 bp, 25 predicted proteins | sample 6106821 | NCBI WGS metagenome assembly SCPO01 (sample SAMN10720448, study PRJNA508395) | human gut metagenome | isolation source: Participant 2 stool, 0 month | host: Homo sapiens | collected 2017 | reverse complement strand
TTTGCATACATTAATCAAATGAAACCGGAAATAATATGGAAAATTTCAGTGAATTAATAAAGAACCGTCGTAGTATGCGGAAGTTCACCGATGAAGAATTGACACAAGATCAGGTAGTTGCGTTGATGAAAGCAGCTTTGATGTCCCCTTCTTCCAAACGTAGTAATAGTTGGCAGTTTGTAGTGGTTGATGATAAAGAGGTATTGAAAGAATTGTCTCATTGCAAAGAACAGGCTTCTTCGTTCATTGCCGATGCAGCTTTGGCGATTGTTGTAATGGCCGATCCGTTGGCCAGCGATGTTTGGATTGAAGACGCTTCCATTGCTTCCATCATGATACAGTTGCAGGCTGAAGATCTTGGCTTGGGAAGTTGTTGGGTGCAGGTTCGCGAACGTTTCACTGCCACCGGAATGCCTTCCGATGAATTTGTCCATGGAATTTTGGATATTCCCTTGCAACTTCAGATTCTTTCTGTCATTGCTATCGGACATAAAGGGATGGAACGTAAACCTTTCAATGAAGAACATCTTCAATGGGAGAAAATTCATATTAACAAGTTCGGAGGAAAATAAGTATGGGAGCTGCTAAAGCGAATAATAGTAAAGATACCTATCTGGCTACTGCTGTTACCTTTATCGTTATCGGAGCACTTTATCTGATTGATAAACTGATTCATTTCTCTTCCATTGGACTGCCTTGGGTGATGAATAAGGACAATATGCTATTGTACGCCTCGATCTGTTTCCTTATTTTCAAACGCGATAAATCAATTGGTTTTGTGTTGCTTGGGCTTTGGCTAGTGATGAATATCGGTTTGGTCATGTCCTTATTGGGTTCGTTATCCGGATATCTGTTGCCATTGACACTGCTCATCATCGGAATCGTTTTATTCTGGTTTGCAAAACGATAAGAGAATAATGAAAAGAAGTATAGAAGATACACCGATCGTGTTTATCGGTGCAGGTAACTTGGCTACTAATCTGGCGAAAGCTCTTTATCGTAAAGGTTTCCGCATTGTACAGGTATATAGCCGGACTATGGAATCTGCCCGTACCTTAGCCGAGAAAGTAGAAGCTGAATATACAACAGATTTACAGGCAGTCTCCAAAGATGCAAAATTGTATATCGTATCGTTGAAAGATGATGCTTTAGTAGATTTGTTACCGCAGATAACAGAAGGAAAGCAAGCGTCTTTGTTGGTGCATACGGCAGGAAGCATTCCGATGAGCGTTTGGGAAGGGCATGCAGAACGCTACGGAGTATTTTATCCGATGCAGACGTTCAGCAAACAACGTGAAGTTAAATTTCAGGAAGTGCCTTTCTTTGTTGAAGCGAAAAGGCCGGAAGACGTGGAATTGTTGAAGGCTGTTGCCGCCACACTTTCGGAAAAGGTCTACGAGGCTTCTTCCGAGCAACGTACTTCATTTGGCTGCTGTTTTTATCTGTAACTTCACCAATCACATGTATGCATTAGCAGCTGATTTGCTTGAAAAATACAACTTGCCTTTCGATGTCATGCTTCCGCTGATAGATGAAACAGCACGTAAAGTCCACGAATTGGCGCCACGTGATGCACAGACCGGACCCGCTGTTCGTTACGATGAGAATGTGATGAGTAATCATCTTGCCATGTTGGTAGATTCTCCGGCATTGCAGGAAATTTATAAATTAATGAGTAAAAGTATTCATGAGCACCATCAATTATGATTTATCCCGTATCAAAGCTTTAGCTTTTGATGTGGACGGAGTATTGAGTTCGACAACCGTACCTTTGCATCCTTCCGGAGAACCGATGCGCACGGTGAATATCAAAGATGGGTACGCCATCCAGTTGGCTGTGAAAAAAGGACTTCACATAGCTATCATCACCGGTGGCCGGACAGAAGCGGTACGTATCCGTTTTGAGGGACTGGGAGTGAAGGATTTATACATGGGTTCTGCTGTGAAGATACATGATTATCGTGCTTTTCGTGATAAGTACGGATTGACCGATGATGAAATTCTATATATGGGTGATGACGTGCCGGATATTGAAGTGATGTGTGAGTGTGGACTGCCATGCTGCCCGAAAGATGCCGTGCCGGAAGTGAAATCCGTTGCAAAGTATATTTCTTATGCAGACGGTGGTCGTGGATGCGGACGTGATGTAGTGGAGCAGGTGCTGAAAGCTCACGGTCTATGGATGGTGGAAGACGCCTTCGGTTGGTAACTTAATCATAAATAATCGTTGTTTAATAACGAATAAAACCATGCTTGATAACTTAAAGAAATATCAGATTATATTAGCTTCCAATTCTCCCCGTCGGAAAGAACTGATGTCGGGACTGGGAGTAGACTATGTAGTCAGAACATTGCCGGATGTAGACGAGTCATACCCGGATACATTGGTGGGTGCTGAAATTCCTGAATATATTGCCCGTGAAAAGGCAGATGCCTACCGTACCATGATGAAGCCGGGAGAATTATTGATTACGGCAGATACCATAGTATGGTTGGATGGGAAAGTACTTGGGAAACCGGAGGGTAGGGAAGGAGCCATTGAAATGCTTCGCGCTCTCTCGGGAAAATTTCATCAGGTTTTCACAGGGGTTTGCCACTACTGAGGGCAAAAAAGCTTTACCGCTTCCTCCGAAGTGCTGTTTGATGTCTTGTCGGAAGATGAAATCCTGTATTACGTAGATCGTTATCAGCCAATGGATAAGGCAGGAGCTTATGGCGTTCAGGAGTGGATCGGGTATATCGGGGTTAAATCAATTTCCGGTAGTTTCTATAATATTATGGGGCTTCCCATACAGAAACTGTACGGAGAGTTGAAAAAGCTGTAGTAAGTATCTTGAATATATCTGAATATATCAGTGTAATAAACTTATTGATTACATGAAATACATAAGATATACTTAGTCCAATAATGCACAAAGGCTACCTCAAAATAGAAAATGAGGCAGCCTTTTTCTGTATTTTTAAGCAGGAACATTTACTGAATATCCCAAACTGAAAGATGTGGAAGACTATAATAAATCCAACATCAGAGGAATATCTTCTTCCCGAATTCCTTGTGTGAGAAGAGCTTCTTCATCTTTATGGAACATTTCCAGGAATCGTTCCCGGTTTCCACTAGCCGTAATGGCTTTTCCATAGAAAACGGAAGCTTTCTGAATATCTCCCATCACCCAGGCGACATGTCCTGCATTCATATAGTCAATAGCCAGAGGCTTTTGTTCTATTATTTTTTCATAATACTTCATCGCTTGTTCATGTTTCTGGCTGATAAATGAACACCATCCGATACCACGCCATGCCTTAATACAGTTGTTCTCGATGAAATCCAGTTTGAAGAAATAATTCAGTGCTTCTTCATATTGCCCCAATTCGGCCAGACAGCTACCGATATGGAAAGTCACATTGGTATCTTCCGGAGCAGCTTCTTCTACCTTCTTATAATAGGTGATTGCTACCTGGTAATTTCTGTTCAACCGATAACAAATAGCCAGATGGCGATTGTTCCAGATATTATCCGGTTTCAACGTGTCTGCTTTCAGGTAAGCCTGGATAGCTTCTGCATATTTCTTTCTTTTCTGCAATGCATAGCCAAACTTCTGGTAATATTCAGCACTCTCTCCTTCGAATCCGCCAATCGTTTCCAACTCTTCATAAATTTCAATAGCCTCGTCCCAACGTTCCTTTGACAGGTAGAAATCGGCAATGGGGAATAATACATCTTCCCAGTGCAATATATTGTCGAGTGCAGGGACATGATGAAGATCAAGCTTCTCTTTAAAAATATCTCTGAATTCACTCTTGCGCACACTAAGTTTGAAGAAACGATACAAATCGTGCAGGTACTGGTTGCTGACCGTTCCCGGACGTTCATTGAATTTCTTCATCGTCTCAACATTCGATTTCTCCGCCAATTCTGCAACCTGTTGTTCATTCAGTTGGCTCAACATCATATCCTGTTGTGACTGTGGCAATTGATGGATCGTGAAAAAGAGAGAGTACTTATCACTGTTACTGAAGAATCCCGATTGAAGAATTAAATCCAGTAGACTGCCTCCCTGATTTCCTGCCTGCTTCATTGCCTTGAGCACATTAGACTGTTGCTTGCTGAATGGATAAAACCAGTTATGCACCTCGCGGAAGAACGGATAGTTTTTCAAAGCCGCAAAAGTACTCATATATACATCTGCACCCTCCAGCTGCAATTCGTTCATTTCACGCAATTTATCCCCCAGTCCGGATTTCTCGAATGCATCTTCCCAATCCGGATTCATGTCGTTGTTCTCTTCATCGCTTTCTTCAAAGCCGAACCGCATATTTTTCATGGAGGAAACATTCTTCAGCATTTCGGGAATAATCTCCTCCCTCATCTTTTTGTCAATCTTTTCCGTTTCCTGACATAATAGCATTTGGCGGTAAATGCGAGCGACATCTTCTCTGAATGAAGGGATTTCTTCCATGAGATCCACCCTTTTTATCAGTTCCGGATAGAAAGTAAGTCGGCTTCTGTAAATGTGGAAAATAATCATCGCACCAACCAATGCCCGTTGGCTGACGTTGACGTTGGGATGCTCGTAAGCATCAAGCAACCACATTATTTTTCGTAAGTCGAAACATTCCATCAAGCTTAATGTGAGGGCACTGACAAACAAACATAAATCATCTCCCGGAAGTAATTCCGAGGCAAGCATGGCTTTTGCATCTTCCTCGTCTTCGGGAGTCCAGGCACTGTTCGTCCATGTTCTTATAAACATAAACTTGAGCGTGTCCTCATGCCGCTTTAATACTTCATCCATCTTTTCGTCAGACAGTAATCCACTGACTGCCAAGTCGTCATTAAAAGACTCCAGTATGTGCAATATGGTTTTAAGACCATAGTTTGACAAATCTGACGATTTGGGAGTACGTCGTACTTCATGATAGTATCTTGATGAAGCGTTATCCAATATGAGCAAACGTGATTGGTCGGCAATTCCCCACGTGTCTGATACCATTTTCTGATACAGATTCCATCGTTCAGGGTCATTTGCTCCCTGTTTCATGTATTCCAGCATATATTTGTAGGAAGTCTGCAATTGTTCCAGGCGAGTGCGTAGATCCCAGTCAGGACACTGCCACAGCAGAGATTCCAACTGCATCAGAGCTTCCTTGAGCCTTTTCTCTTCAAGTAAGGTACGTATATATGCGTATTGTTCATTAATCGTTTTTTCGTTCATCATTATTTAATTATTTATTTTTTCCAATCCAGGTCAAACGTTTCCAGAGACCCTCAAAGGACCATGTTTATGGTGTCGGAGCCACCACGAACAGAATACCATTTGTAATAGAACAAAAGGATGCCAAAAGGAAGCTATATGTGATTCCTAAATATCGTCCCAATTGAATCCCCAATGATAGAACAAAAGAGAACCGAAAATGGATTGCCCGAGATAATTCGTTAAACTCATTTTACCATAAGATGTGAAACGCATAAAGAAACTGCGGTCTTTCACACGGTAGAAAGTCAACAGTAATCCTGTCACCAGTAATACCATGAAACTAAGGCTGCTGAATGAACTTAATATCAACTGTAGAGGAACAAGGACGGCACTCCGTTCGATGAATTCCGGCAACATATTGTTCAATCCGTAGATGGGGAAGAAGCAGAGAAGCGAAATGGCTAATGCTTTTAACCACAAGCGTTCGTTCTGTTCGCTATACAGGAAATATTTGCGGCGGCCAACCAGCATTCCGAATAGGAATAATCCCGGTGTTTGTAAGATACGTCCATGTTCCAAAGCCCAGGTCATGTTAGCCATTTGTCCTTCCCACATATTCATGCGGACTGTTTCAAGGAAGTTGCCATGTTTTTGTACGTCGAAAGCGATGCTGAAATAATAACCTGCCAAACTTTTACCTGCCACATAGTCAGGATTGCACAAGGCATAGATCAGTTTTGCCCAGTCGATAGGTTGAAGGATTAATAAAGTAGCAAAGATGGCAACTGTACGGTCACTCATCCGGCAGAATATCGGCAGGATAATTCCTAAAATCGCATACATGGTTAATATTTCGCCGGTAAAGAAAGCGGCATTGAATTGTCCTATAATGAATAGGATGAATAATCTCCATAAAAAACGCAGGCGGAAATCTTTCCCTCTCCGCTGTTGGTTATTGTCCTGAATATAGAAACTGAAACCGAAGAGCAAAGCAAATACAGCGTATGCTTTATTACTGAATGTGAAGAATAATCCTCTCCAGATTGCCTGATCGGTAAATTTCATCCATTCAAAAGGGACTTCTTCCGGGAAAGAATAGAAATTAAAGTGTTCAATGCTGTGCAAGAGGATGATCCCCATTACTGCCAATCCTCTTAATACGTCGGCCACGTCTATTCGGGCGTTGGTTTCGGCGATTTTGTGTTCCATGATTTTTGTTCTGTTATTAATAAGGTTTATATTTTATAATTATTTGATTCGGCTTGCTTCAACTCTACTGCTTTAATCCTATTGTTAAGGTACTACTTACTATAGCCTTGATACTTTACTCTTGGAACTTAACCCTGATGCTTCGGCTCTAATACTTGATACCTAATACTTAAATTTAGTCCTTGAATTTAAAACCTCACTTGTACCTGTGCCTGTATCAGGTTGGAATCTTTTTGTCCGTCTCCTTTCTTATTACAAAAGGTGTATTGTGCCTGTAACCGGCATCTGGGATAAAACCAGTATTGTACGCCTGCAATATAGTTATTTTGTTTGAAATCTGCTGCTTTGTTCGGGTCGAAATAATCGAACGAAGCGATGAAATCGAAATTCCGGGCGAAGCGCACGCTTCCTGTTGCATAGAAACCTTCACTTTTCACATTCCTGTCTTTTCCGGCAAGATATTCCGTACGCAGATTAAAAGTGGAAGTGGTGACAACCCCTCCTGCACTCCAGCGTCTCTTGGCGTAATTTTCTCCTGCTTTGATTCCGGTATATTCAGAGTCAGCTATGGCGTGTCCTGTTCCGCGGATAAACGAACCACCTACGGACAACCATTTCAGCGGATTAACCATCAGATTACCGACCACATCTTTTTGACTGTTTTTGTCTTTGGTATTCAGTCCCTGTCCGTTCATTACAGCTACTTTATATTGTAGGAAGTCACGAAATAATTTCCCGTGAAGCATCATACCTATATCCCGTCCGGAAGTCATTCCGTAACATTTATCGCTGCCGCTTACTCCTGCCAGATAGCAGACAGATTGTGAATAGCAATTGATAAGTTCTACTGTAGTAGGAGACAATTCGTTTTCTATGGTATAAGGAACCTTGAATTCACCGATACGTGCCGTAAGTCCGGGGAGAAACTGATAATCGGTATACACTTCGAGTAACATGCCCCCGTTGTAGAAGTCGTACATAAAATCACAAGTCCACCGTTTGGTGATCTTTCCGTGTGCCATGAAAATGATTCGTTTGATGTCGAATGTGTTATCCGGATTCGCTGCATCGTCATAAGTGTATCCCAGTTGGGCATATCCGGAGAGACTAATCCGTTCTTTCAGTGTGTTGACAACTTGATTTAATGGTGTCTGCTCCTGTGCCAGGAGAGGATTTTGCATACTTGTAATGCATAATACAAAGGTTAAGAGTTGGAGTAGTGTTTTTCGCATGAGTTAGTTGTTATTTGATTTTGATTATGGTTGATACTGTATTATGGTTGATACTGTGGGAATAAATGTAGTGTCAATCAGATTCTTTTCAGAGTAGGTTTGGGGTATTCGGTGATTTTCTTTCAGCCAGTGTATAGCCTTGTCTATCGCTTCAGCGGAGGGACGTTTTGCTTTTTGATAACCGGGGAGGGCAACGAGTCCTGTCAGATTTTCGGGTACACCTATTTCTATCAATACTTGCTCCCATTCTTTCTGCGGGTGCATTTTTATGTAATCTACTCCCAGGTTATATCCTGTGATGAGTAGCTCGATTTCTTCTCTCTTCTCGTTGAGCGCTTTTCGTGAAAAAGCGGTAGCGGTGAAATCGATACCCAACTCTTGCGTACTTACCAATGAACGATGTTTACTGTTCATGGCGATGGATGCGGCAGGGTCGGGTAGGAAAGAGGCATCAATTTGATTGTACTGCAACATTTGCAGACGGAGAGGAAGCTGGCCGATTTCCGGCATGTTTATTTCCGCATGCTTGATTCCGGCTTTGCTTAATAGCTGGTCGGTAGCATATTCGATAACTGTGTTGCGCGACACGGCGATATTCTTTTCCTTGAGCTGTTCCAGTTGGTTGATGTTACTTTCTTTGGAGACAATGAAGCAGAAATAACCATCATTCTTCAGGATGAATCCTAAATCAGTATGATGAATAGCTTGTAATGCTACCGCACTGGGATAGTCAGTAATCATGCCATCTATTTTCCGGGTTTGGAAAGCAGCGTCCCGGTCGTTGGCAGAGTTGAATGAAAGAATGGTCAAATCCAGTCCTAATGAGTCGTAAATGCCTTGCGTTTTGGCTATATGAAAAGGAAGTCCGTCCAGTGTAGGCATCATGCCCAGGGTAAGTGGTTGCAGTTCGGTTAGAGGTAAAAAAGAGCTATCTCCTTTCTTACTCTGACAAGAGTAAAGGAAGAAAAGGATGAACCAAAAGAATAGTATCGGTCTTTTCATACCTCGTTTTTATAAATAAGAGGAATTCTGTTTTTATAAATAAGGGCAACTCTTTTCACAAAGAACTGCCCTTCTAATAATTAACTATGTGATTTTAACAATTATCTTATTCTTGAATAGCAGCGATACCCGGAAGAACTTTTCCTTCGATTGCTTCGAGCAATGCGCCACCACCAGTTGAAACATAAGATACACCGCTAGCCAAACCAAACTTGTTAACACAAGCTACAGAGTCGCCACCACCAACAAGTGAGAATGCACCGTTCTTAGTTGCTTCAACGATTGCTTCACCTACTGCACGTGAACCGTGAGTGAAGTTTTCAAATTCGAATACACCTGTAGGACCGTTCCAAAGAATAGTTTTGGATTCTTTGATAACGTTAGCGAAGATTTCTTCAGTCTTAGGACCGATATCAAGACCTTCCCATCCGTCAGGAATTTCGTCAACAGCACAGAATTTAGTATTTGCATCGTTAGAGAATGCGTCAGCAATCTTAGCGTCAACAGCCAATACAAGGTTTACACCTTTTTCTTTTGCTTTCTTGATCAGATCCAAAGCCAGGTCAAGTTTGTCGTCCTCACAGATAGAGATACCGATTTTGCCGCCCATAGCTTTAGTAAATGTATAAGTCATACCACCGGCGATAATCAGGTTGTCTACCTTGCTCAACAGGTTTTCGATGATTTCGATTTTAGAAGAAACTTTAGAACCACCCATGATAGCAGTGAACGGACGTTTGATATCGTTCAATACTTTATCAACAGCTTTCACTTCTTTTTCTCCATCAAGTAACCGAACATCTTGTTGTTTACATCGAAATATTTAGCGATCAATGCTGTAGAAGCGTGTGCACGGTGAGCAGTACCGAATGCGTCGTTTACGTAGCAGTCAGCGTAAGAAGCCAATTTCTTGGTGAATTCTTTCTGGCTTTCTTTTACTGCTTTCTTAGCAGCAGCTTTTTCTTCGTCAGTTGCATCTTCAGCCAAACCTCTTGGTTTGCCTTCTTCCTCAGCATAGAAGCGAAGGTTTTCGAGCAACAGAACTTCTCCCGGTTGCAGAGCAGCAGCTTTTACAGCGGCTTCTTCGCCCATGCAGTCGTTAGCAAACTGAACTTCAACGCCCAGCAATTCAGACAGATGCTTGATGATATGTTTCAAAGAGAATTTATCGGCAACGCCTTTCGGACGGCCAGGTGAGAGCCAATGATGATGCTTCCGCCTGGCCAGAATCTTCTTCAAAGTAGGAAGAGCTGCACGCATACGAGTGTCATCTGTAATGTTGAAGTTTTCGTCCAGGGGTACATTGAAGTCCACGCGAACAAATGCCTTTTTACCGGCAAAATTGAATTTGTCAATTGTCTGCATAATACTCTATTTTTATTTAAAAGTGTTTTTAAAATTCTTCTTTTAGAACGACCGCAAAGTTACTATTTATTTCGGTTCCTTGCTATTAAATCGTTATTTATTCTTGGCTTTTGGTTCCTCTTTTGTAACTTTATAAGTGTTACAGAAATATTTGCACATCATTTGCAAACCACAGGTGTCACATTTGGGAGTACGTGCCTGACAAACGTAACGGCCGTGAAGGATGAGCCAGTGATGGGCAATCGGTATGAGCTTTTCCGGAATATTCTTCACCAGTTCTTTTTCCACGCTGAACGGGGTGGTGCAACTGTCGGGCACCAGTCCGATACGGTGGCTGACACGGAAAACGTGGGTATCAACCGCCATTGCCGCTTTTTTGAATACAACCGACTGAATCACATTGGCGGTCTTTCTTCCTACACCGGGCAACTTTATCAGATCTTCCAGATTATCCGGCACCTCGCTATTGAAGTCATTCACCAGCATCTTTGCCATACCGACCAGATGTTTGGCTTTGTTGTTGGGATAAGACACGCTTCGTATATATTCGAAAATCACTTCCGGCGTAGTGGCAGCCAATGCTTCCGGAGTCGGAAAATCTTTATACAAAGGAGGAGTGATCATATTTACTCGTTTATCCGTACATTGTGCAGAAAGGATTACAGCGATCAGTAATTCATACGGATTGTTGTAATGCAGTTCGGTTTCGGCTACAGGTATGTTGTCCTGAAACCAGGCGATTACTTTCTCATAACGTTCTTTCTTTCTCATCGTAGCTTGTTTTTATGGTAATGAGGCGTCACTTTTAGTCTGAAATAGAGGGCGGAAACTACCGTCAGGCAGGCTCCGAAAAGATAGGCCTTATCAAATGTACTTATTTCTGCGATATATCCTCCCGTCAGCATACCGATACCGATTCCTACATCCCAGGAAGTGAGGTAGGTGGAAGTCGCTGTTCCCCGCTGACTGTTGGGGGCGAGGTTGACAAACAGCGTGTTAAATGCCGGAAACATAATTCCAAACCCGACACCCATTAATAATGCGATGCCAAAAAATAGCAAGGTACAGGCTGTATCATTCCATTGAATCACATATACACAAGTTGAAAGCAGGAAGAAGCTGAAAACAACCAGGTATAATCCGGCAGCTATTACTTGCGTTATTTTTCCGCGATCCACCAGTTTTCCTGAAAAGATACGCGAGATGGCCATACCGACTGCCATAAAGGTGAAGAAGAATCCGGTTTGTGTGTTCAATCCTATTTGGCGGGCGTACATGGCAACATAGTTGGTCGTCATTCCGTAAGGGATGGAAAGTAACAGCAGACTAAGTCCGGCAGGCAGTCCTTTCATCAGGATAAAGCGGTCGAGCGAGATCGGTTCCCGTTTCACAGGAGGCTTGTAGGGCGTTTTAACCAGACTTGCGCATAGAAAACCTAAAATACAGGAACCGAATGCATAGCAGAATATCGTAGCAAAAGAAACTCCCGCATCATGCAGAAACAGTCCGAACATCGGTCCGATGGACATGGCTGTATTGTTGGTAAGCCCGTAATAACCTAAGCCTTCCCCTCGCCGAGAAGAGGGCATAATGTCTATTACTACCGTGTTTCCGCCTACTGTGACCATTCCGAAAGAGACGCCATGAATGATTCGGAATATAATAAATAAGGTAAGGGAACCGGCAATTAAATATCCGCCGAACATCATCATAAAGATGAAGTAAGCAAACAGATAAAGAGGTTTTCGGGCAAACGTGTCGAGCAGATAACCGGAAAATGGACGGATACAGAGAGCTGCCACCGTGTAGCAGGAGAGGACAATGCCGATAGTGGAATTTCCAGCTTGGAAGAATTCGGATAAATAGAACGGCAAAACAGGAATCAGCAACCAGAAACCGAAGTATAGCAGGAAGTTGGCTGCCAAGATGAAACAATAACTGGGAGTAATGAGTCTATCCTTTGCCATAATGAATGATCGTTCAATCGACCGATTCGCATTGATTGGAAACCAACGCCGTTGGCCTGATTGGTCTGTTGATGAATATGCCAATGTCCCGATCACCGTCCGACGGTTTCATTGGGAACATTGGCATACTGGTAAATTTAGCACATTATTAATATGCCGCTTCGAATTCTTTTAAGGAAGCGTGTATCGTTTTCAGAGAACATACGGAGGTCTTTCACCTGATATTTCAGGTTTGTGATACGCTCGATACCCATACCGAGGGCATAACCGCTGTATATTTTGCTGTCTATACCATTTGATTCAAGTACGTTCGGGTCTACCATACCGCAACCGAGGATTTCTACCCAGCCGGTGTGTTTACAGAACGGACATCCTTTACCGCCGCAGATATTACAGCTGATATCCATTTCCGCACTTGGTTCGGTAAACGGGAAGTAAGACGGACGCAGACGGATCTTTGTATCAGCACCGAACATTTCTTTGGCGAAGAGCAGCAATACCTGCTTCAAGTCGGTGAATGATACGTTTTTATCTACATACAGCGCTTCTACCTGATGGAAGAAACAGTGTGCGCGATAGCTGATAGCTTCGTTACGATATACACGTCCCGGACAGATGATGCGGATAGGAGGCTGTGAAGTTTCCATCACACGGGTCTGTACGGAAGAAGTATGAGTACGCAATACTACATCCGGGTGAGCTTCGATGAAAAATGTGTCCTGCATATCGCGTGCCGGATGATCTTCGGCAAAGTTCAGTGCCGAGAACACGTGCCAGTCATCTTCAATTTCCGGACCTTCGGCAATGCTGAATCCCAGACGGGCAAAGATATCAATGATTTCGTTCTTTACAATGGTGAGCGGGTGGCGTGTACCGAGTTCCACAGGATAAGCCGAACGCGTCAAATCCAGTCCGTCACAATCGTTGTCCTGACTTTCAAACATTTCTTTCAGCGCGTTGATTTTGTCCTGCGCTTTTGTTTTCAGTTCATTCAGTCTCATGCCGACTTCTTTTTTCTGTTCGGCAGCTACGTTACGGAAATCCGCCATCAAATCGTTAATGGCTCCCTTCTTACTCAGGTATTTGATGCGGAGAGCTTCGAGTTCTTCGGCATTGGAGGCGTGTAAGGCTTCCACCTCTTTCAGAAGTTGTTCAATCTTAGCTATCATATTTTTGATGTATTGTTATTCAGTTTCTTAGTAAAAACCGTGCAAAGATATAATTTTATCACGAACCATCGAAATAATTTGTATCTTTGTTGCCGATATGTACCGAAAATCCGGCAACTTATGAAAAAGATTGTTTTCTGTCTTCTGCTTTTAACCTTTTCTTTTCGCCTTGCGGCCCAGATTGACTATTTGGAGCCGGTGAAACCTTTTTCCACTTATACAGGCGAGTTAGGCGAATATTATCGTAGTGTGTTTTCTTTACTTAATACGGGCTTCCAGAAACAGCCTTATGCGCGTTTTGCAGCTATCCCTTCCTTTTCGCCGGAGTATGCAATGTCGGTAGAGAAGAGGAATGGACGTTATACCCTGGTTTCGAACACATTATCGCGTACTTATTGGCAGGCAGAGAAGGGGACGGTGACGGTGGATACTAAATCGGTTGTCATTAGTGCTTCCCTATATCAGTCTTTAGGGGCTATCTTTCGTTTGGTGACAGAGCAGGTACAGGATTTGGACGGTTCTACGGCTGGTTTGGATGGAATTGTTTATTTTTTCTCTTCTACGGATGCTAAAGGTAAAGAGCAGATGGGACGTAAATGGTCGCCGGAAAAGGGAACGTTGATGGAACGTCTCGTGTTGGTTTGTCAGTCGGCTTATATGTTATCCCGAGGGGAAAATATTTCTGAACAGACGTTGGCAGTGGAGGCCGCTGCTTTATTAAAAGCATTGCAACAGCGCACCAAGGAAGAGCCGGATGCTTATAAGCGGCCGATGTATATCGGAATTTATCCGGTGGGTCCCCGTTCAAAGACGCTTTCCGGAAGGCAAGTGGAAGAACCTGCTCATTTCTCTGCGATGGCTCCGGAAGAATATATTGCCAGTGAAATGGTTTATCCGTCAGGGCTTTTGGAGAAGAATGTTTCGGGTTATGCTTTATGTGAGTTTACTATTGATAAAGAAGGGGTTATCCTTCGTCCTCATATTCTACGTTCCACTCATCCGGAATTTGCAGAGGAGGCTCTCCGCATTGTCAAAGGAATGCCGAAATGGTCACCTGCATTGGTGGGAGGAAAGCCGGCGGATAGTAATTACACTCTTTATGTTCCTTTCCGTCCGCAACTCTATCGGAATAAATAAGCAACTTTGCATCTAAAGTCCGATTAATAAAAAAGAAATATTGCATTTATAAGTTGAACTTATACTCTCTCCAATAAATAAAAAAAATAAATTTGCTGTCATCTGTCACAGATTGTAACTTAACTGTTTGATTATGAAAAGTTAATGGCGTGACAGCAGCATGGTGACAGCACTGTGACGGCAATAATGCTGTCACTGCAAAGCTAAGAAGATATAAACGCACTGCAAAGACGGTATGGTAGAGATGCATACCCAAATCAAGTAAAAATCACAGATGAAGTTTCATTGCCTGAATAGTATTAACCACAGGCAGATAAGCTATTTTATTTATTACCCCTGTACTTACGGGGCGGGACCTGCCTTGTAACCGATAGTTTCAAGCCTTGAAACTATTGGTTTTGCGGTTCGAAACTACAGTTTCATCGCCTTGAAACTTTAGTTTCTCTTGCTTGGAACTATTAGTTTCTTACTGATGAAACTATAGTTTCACACTGATGGAACTTTAGTTTCTCACCGATGAAACTATTCTCCCGTGTAGTTGTTTACTTATTTGTCTTATATAAAATTCTATTGTAACTAAAAAGCTTGTCATTTATTATCTTTCTTTTCAGAAAAAAGAAGTATATTTGCAATCAAGGACCGGACCTTTGACAGCCGGACTTGTATTTATAGGACATTTAATTTATTAGTAGGAAAGTCGCATTTTCGAATAGATGATAAATCAAATGTCCGTGCCAAGCTTATATCCCTATCGATATATAAGTTCTGGTGCGGGCATACTGTATTTTTCATCTATGGGTATGCGACTACCTCTACTAGGAAATACATGTATCGTTCGCACCTTTTTTTATATCTGGTTGCGACGCATACATCTAAAAATAAAACGAGGTATGACAACAAAACAATGGATTGGTATTGAAGAAGCGGCAACCAAGTATCAGGTATCTACCAGACGTATTATTACTTGGTGTAAAAGGCAAGAGATTATTTATTCAGAAGTCGGCGATTATCTAATGCTTGATGAAAACAGTCTGACGGATTGTCTTGAACGAAATATCCGGTTCAGTCTTTCCGAAGAAGAACACAAACGCCGGATGGATGAGAAGATGAAGGAAAATGAAGAGGAATTTTTTCTACTTCAATCACTGAAAGAGTTGACCCCATTGATCCGGTTAATAATAAAGGAGCTTGCCGGAATGATAAGGAATGATGAAAGACGGCAACTATTTCTTTATACCGTCTTACAAGGAAATATTAAGGATTTTAGTGTCCGGAAACGCATGAAATATCGTCAAGCGCAGAAAGCATTTGAGGGACTTGTACAGGAAATAAAATCTCAAGCGGGATTCCTTAGGACTTATAAGGAAGAAAATATCCGTCTTAAAGCAACAGTACGGGCGTATGAAATGAAATTCCGCCAAAATGGCTTTGATAATGATATGCTCATGAGAGAGGCGGAAGAAACGAATCCGGAAATTTTTATTCCCGAAGATATAAAAGCGGCAAAGGCTTTACTTGATACTCCTATCACAGAATTGAAATTCGATATTCGGTCGCAGCGGATCATTTCTGAAGCTGATATAAAAACACTCCGGGAACTGCTACAAATCACTTCTCAATATGGGTTTAGGAAGTTGCGTGATATGTTACGGAATTTCGGGCTGGTTTCACAAAAGAAAGTGGAAAAACGCTTGAAAGAGCTGAATGTACTGGACGTTGCCGGCAACTGCAATTTATATAGGTATCTGGATGAATGACACAGATTGGGCTGGAGTGTTTCTTTGATAGTATAATAACATGGCTGATTTCTTCAAAAATCATTAAAATAGAAAACTTTTCTTCGTTTGTATTGTCTTATAGCCATAAACTTTTAAAACGAAAACTTATGGATGATATGATTAACAGGCATGATTCGATAGCCGAGGAAAATATCGAGCCGAATGGTCGTCCGGCTAAGGACCAGTTTGAGGAATGGAGCGGCGAGGTTGCCGACCGTGCCGATGACGCATTTAAGAATGACAAGAAAGACGGTCCCATTAAAGATCGTGAGAAACGTATAAAAGAAATGGACGAAGTGATTAAAAAGGACCTTGAATAAAGGTCCTTTTTTTGCTATTTATGCAAAAAAAAGGAAGTCTGATTTGTCGGGATATTATTTGATTGTAATTTCTATTTGTATATTCTTGGGTATAAGCTCTACTCCATATTTTTTCTTGAACATAGCTTTAGCTCTTTGTACCGAAGTGTCATTGGAGGGATTACGGCTTGATACAATAATAGCCTTTTTTTTAATTGTATGGTTGGGGGCTGATAATTGCTGGATACTGGCTTCCAGTTGTTCAACAGCATGAGGCAGATCTTTCCCCTTTAATTCAACAAAATATTCGTTGTGACAATGGTCGAGTATCAGGTAGTCACATCTGATGCCATCAGTAATTTGGCAACCATCAACCTTTATTTTTGTGAGTAGATGCTGATTGGGATTTGAGAAAACGCATTTGCATTTATTTTCTTTTACTACCAGCAACTTATCTGTTACTTCCCATGTGCAGGCTTGTTTGAATATTGCCATATTATTCTAAATCTAATAATGAAGAAAAAATCCTTCCCTGTTCATCTGAAGTAGAGTCTATTTGGTCGGCGACAATGATGTTATATTCTTTATCTAAGATAGAAATGATATGTCCTTTTTCTATCTTATAGGCAGTAATTTTATTAAAGTCAACCCAACTGCTTTTAGGCATGAGTGCTGCAATCTCTTCTTCTTTTTCCGGGTGTAACTTAGATACGTTACCGGCTTCTAGCATATTGTTTAAAGCCGACAGTAGATATGGGCTATGAGTTGTTATTGTCAGCTGATGACATTCTTTTACTATGTGTTGGAGCAAAGCAATTTGAGTTTCAGGAAAGAGATTAAGTTCCGGTTCTTCTATTACGAAGTGAGGTCCGATTGCTCCTTGGTGATGTAATCAATAACCATGAGTAAGGGTACGACGGATTGAATACCCGACGATGCGTCTTTGAATGGAATGATTTTATCATAATTGCTTAAAACTAGATTCTCACTAGCCTCACGGACTTGGAATATTATATTGAAAATAGGAACTTGATAATTTACGAATAGGTTCTTTGCTTTTTCATAGAAAGAGGCAAATTCCAACAATGTGACTGGTATAGGTGCTTTGGACAACACCAAAGTAGCTATGGAGCGGGAGAATGTACTAATGAAGAAGCGTTCTGCCGGAATGTATAAATTATGGCTTGTCGAATGGTACGAAAAAGTGAAATTGAAGGAACCATCTTCGTAGGTGATATCTCCTTGTTCTGAAGAATAACTAATATAGCTGTCCGGATTAAAATACGAAATAATATTGTACTCGGAGAACTTAGTCATTAAATAGTCGGAATCAACCTTCAAAACTTTATCCCTACTATTCTCGAAGATAGTAATTAGTTTGGCCACTGTGCTCTTTCCGGCTCCTTGTTCACCTATGAAGATATTGAAGTCTTTCAATGCAATATCTGCTGAAGCGATAGCTCCAAAATTACGAATGATAAGTTTGCGCTCCATAATTATCAAATAACTTGGTTCTGATTCGTACAATATAATTACTTCAAGAAGGCTATCAAAAAAGAGCAACTCTTTTGGAAATTGCTCTTTTAAAAAGTGGAGCGTATCGGACTCGAACCGATCACCTCGACACTGCCAGTGTCGCGCTCTAGCCAGATGAGCTAACGCCCCTTTTCTATCTTATATGATAACGTTTGTAAACGAATCTTTTTTGTTGCCGCAAATATAATGCATTATTCTGAAATAATTGCTATGTTTGCGGTAAATAATAGTATGAAATTAAGATATGCTGATTTATAATACAACTTTTCAAGTGGACGATGCTGTTCACGATAATTTTTTGATTTGGATAAAAGAGAGTTATATTCCTGGTACAGAAACACGGTGCGTTGAAGGCACCCCGCATTTGCCGGATATTAAGTCATCGGGAAGAAGGAAGTGCGTATTCTTTGCAATGGGAGGTGGAAAGCAGTGGATTACTACATCGCTGGCATCTGGAACAGGGAGTGCGGCTAAATGACGAACTGGCAAAAATATTTAAAGATAAAGTGATCGGGTTTCCGACCCTGATGGAGGTGATAGAGTGATTCAACCGGTAAAAGAAAAGATAATCCTGGGGATTGACCCCGGTACGACAATCATGGGATACGGTGTTCTAAGAGTGAAAGGAACCAAGCCCGAAATGATTGCGATGGGGATTATCGACTTGCGTAAATTTGCCAACCACTATCTGAAACTTCGCCATATCCATGAACGGGTATTGAGCATTATTGAAAGTTATCTGCCTGATGAGCTGGCTATTGAAGCGCCTTTCTTCGGTAAAAATGTACAATCGATGTTGAAGTTGGGCCGTGCACAGGGGGTAGCGATGGCAGTGGCGTTGAGCCGGGACATTCCGATTACGGAATATGCTCCTTTGAAGATAAAGATGGCTATCACCGGAAACGGGCAGGCATCCAAAGAACAGGTAGCGGATATGTTGCAGCGGATGTTGCGCTTTCCCAAAGAGGATATGCCTACTTTTATGGATGCAACAGACGGATTGGCAGCAGCCTATTGTCATTTCCTGCAAATGGGGCGGCCGACCATGGAAAAAGGTTATAATAGCTGGAAGGATTTTATAGCGAAGAATCCGGATAAGGTGAAGTAAAGCGACTGATTATAGGGATAGATATAAAGGAAATATCTAGGGGAGGTTTAAATGAAGATGGGAAGTAATTATTTAGCAATATTAGGGGTGACTACAGTGACAACAGTAATGAGCTGCTCCCCTGCGAAAAAGGAATATGCTTCTTTTGAGCTGTATCCGGTTCGTACGGGAAGTCTTACGGAAATGGAATATACGCCGTTGGCAACCAAATTTTATCTTTGGTCACCAACTGCAGAAGAAGTACGCCTGATGCTATATGATGCCGGTGAAGGCGGACATGCTTATGAAACAGTAAAGATGGAGCCCACAGAAGATGGAACCTGGACAACTTCAGTAGATGAGAACCTGCTTGGCAAATTCTATGCCTTCAATGTAAAAATCAATGATAAATGGCAGGGAGACACGCCGGGAATCAATGCCCATGCTGTCGGAGTGAATGGGAAACGTGCTGCCATTATTGACTGGAAGACTACAAATCCCGAGGGATGGGAGAGTGACAGACGTCCTTCTCTGAAATCTCCTGCTGATATGATTATCTATGAAATGCATCATCGTGACTTCTCGGTTGATTCTACTTCGGGAATTAAGAATAAAGGTAAATACCTCGCATTGACTGAACACGGGACCATGAATTCAGATAAGTTATTGACCGGTATCGATCACTTGATAGAACTGGGAGTGACACATGTACATCTTCTTCCTTCTTCTGATTATGCTTCTATCGACGAAACAAAACTGGAAGAAAACCACTATAACTGGGGATATGATCCGGCGAATTATAATGTGCCGGATGGCTCTTATTCAACTGATCCTTATCAACCTGCCACTCGTGTGAAAGAGTTCAAACAAATGGTACAAGCACTGCATAGAGCTGGTATCCGTGTGATAATGGATATGGTTTATAATCATACTTTTAATACCGTTGAAAGTAATTTTGAACGTACTGTTCCCGGTTATTTTTATCGTCAGAAAGAAGACGGGACATTGGCAAATGGTTCCGGATGCGGTAATGAGACGGCAAGTGAACGCCCTATGATGCGCAAGTTTATGATAGAGTCCGTTCTTTATTGGATAAAAGAATATCATATTGACGGTTTCCGTTTTGACTTGATGGGAGTGCATGATATTGAAACCATGAATGAGATCCGGAAAGCGGTGAACAAGGTTGATCCTACCATTTGTATTTATGGAGAAGGTTGGGCAGCCGACACTCCCCAATATCCGGCAGATTCGTTGGCAATGAAAGGGAATGTTTCCCACATGCCGGGAATTGCCGTATTCTCGGATGAATTGCGTGATGGGCTTTGCGGACCTGTGTGGAAAAAGGAGAAAGGGGCTTTCCTCGCCGGAGTTCCGGGAGCAGAAATGAGTGTTAAATTCGGTATTGTGGGTGCTATTGAGCATCCGCAAGTACGGTGTGATTCTGTTAATTACAGTCAGAAACCGTGGGCGGAGCAGCCTACCCAGATGATTAGCTACGTTTCCTGCCATGACGGTTTGTGTCTTGTTGATCGCTTGAAAGCAAGTATGCCGGGAGCTACTCCCGAGCAACTGGTCCGGCTTGATAAGCTTGCGCAGACGGTAGTCTTCACTTCGCAAGGTATTCCTTTTATCTATGCGGGAGAAGAAGTGATGCGCGATAAACAAGGGGTGGATAATAGTTATAAGAGTCCGGATGCAGTCAATGCTATCGATTGGCGACGTAAAACGACGAACGGAGATGTTTTCATGTATTATAAGCGACTCATAGATCTGCGTAAGTCCCATCCCGCTTTCCGTATGGGAGATGCGGAAAGGGTTCGGAAACATCTGGAGTTTCTTCCGGTGGAAGGACAAAACCTGATTGCATTCCGCCTGAAGGATCATGCGAACGGAGATAGTTGGGAAGATATTATCGTGGCGTTTAATTCTCGTATGACTCCTGCGCGTTTGGAAGTGCCTGTTGGTAAATATACAGTGGTATGCAAAGATGGCGTGATAGATGTGCGTGGATTAGGTACGCAAACCGGGTCGGAAGTAATTATTCCCGGACAGTCTGCATTGATTATGTATAAATAGCTTTAGTCATTATTTGTCATATCAATAACGGTTTTCTTTCTAATTTAGATTCTTGTTTGTAACAAGTCTAATTCTGTTTGTTACATCTGTTGTTCTTTATATTCACTCGGTGAAATTCCGTAAAAGTCTCTGAATGTATTGGAGAAATGAGAGAGGTTGGAGAAGCCTGTAGCGTATGCAACTTCCGAAACGCTTAGATTCTTCTCACGTAGCAGATTGGCAGCTTGTTTCAGTCTGATAGAACGAATGAAATCTCGTGCTGACTGATTAGTCAACTCCTTTAATTTGCGGTGCATATGTACGCGGCTCATTCCAACGTTGGCTGCCAGCATCTCTACATTAAGGGTAGGGTCGGCAAGATGGTTATTGATGGTTTTCATTACTTTACTCATCAAGATCTCATCATTGGACTTCATTTCTATCTTTGTTATTTTTTCTTCTACTTGTTGTTCACCTACCAGTTTGCCGCGCAGTCTTTCCCGATTGGCTATCAGATTACTGATAGTAGTTCGTAATAATTCAGTGTTGAATGGTTTTACGATATAAGCATCTGCCCCAATTTCAAGCCCTTCGATTTGGTCTTCGGCTTTCGATTTGGCGGTTAATAATATAATCGGTATATGATTGATATTGATATTCTGTTTTATTTTCCGGCAGAGAGTGATCCCATCCATTTCGGGCATCATAACATCACTGATGACGAGATCGGGTTTCTCCTTCAAAATGGTTTCCAGTCCTTCCCGTCCATTTGTACATTCATAGATACGGAAATCACTATCCAGTTCGCTACGTGTGTAGCGGCGTATTTCTTCATCATCTTCTACGATTAAGACGCGATAACGTGTTTTTGCTTTGGGTTTCCTGTACTCGTTAGTTTTGTTTTCTTCTTCCGTTTCATAGATCGAATCTTTGGGAAGTTGGGAGATTGTTGGTTCGCTTCCGGTTTCTTCAGGATTTTCCAGTTCTTCTGCTTTCAAGTGATTACTACCTAACGGCAGGCGGATGATGAAACGGGTTCCTTGTCCGTCTTCGCGGTTTTCTGCTTTGATGATGCCGTGGTGCAGTTCCACTAACGACCGTGAAAGATGCAGTCCGATTCCTGTACCGAAATTAGATTGTGTCATGTCGTTGTCAATCTGATAGAAACGCTCGAATATTTGTTCTATTTTGTTTTTGTCAATACCGATTCCGTTATCGGTGATATCTATCTCGAAATAATCTTTCAAAGCACTCCGGTAGGCATCGTTGTGACCGGTTTTCAATGACACTTCGATATTTCCTCCCTCATGTGTATATTTGAAAGCATTGGAAAGGACATTCATCAATACTTTGTCAAAGTTATTTAGATCAATCCATACTTTCAGAGAATCAGCACCTTCCAGTTCTTTTTCGAAAGTAAATGTGATGTTCTTTTTTTGCGCTTGATAATTGAATGTTTGCATCAAGTCATTGATAAATCCTACGATGTCTGTTTCCCGGAATTTCAGATGCATTTGTCCTTTGTCCAGTTTTCGTATGTCCATCAGTTGATTGATCAGACGTAGAATACGTTGGGCATTCCGGTAAATCATGAGATAAACCGGTTGTTTCTCGGAATGTTCGGCTAACAGTTTCTCTAACGGGCTGATGATAAGAGTCATCGGGGTACGTATTTCATGTGAGATATTAATGAAGAATTGTAATTTGGCTTCGTTAATCTGTTCCATGTGTTTTTGTCGCATCACTTCTTGCCGGTGGCGGATACGTGACAGAATATACATGGTAAGAGCATAGATTAGTAATGCTCCGAGGCATCCCCAGATTACTTTTGCCCACCAGGTCTGGTACCAGGGTGGAGTGATGGCAATAGTAACTGTGCGGATATTAGAGAAATTATTATGGTCGCGTGCCTGTACGGAGAAAGTGTATTTCCCCGGTTTCAGACTGCTATAAGTCACCCGGTTTGTTCCCGGTTGCGTACTGATCCATTCATCGCCTAATTCTTTTATCTTATATTGATAACTAATCCGGTCGGGATTGCTGAATTCCAAAACAGAAAAATCAATGCTGAATGTATTTTCATTATATGCCAGTGTAAATTGCTCGGTATCCATGACAGCAGTATCAGTGATGACATTGTTGCCGGATTTATCCCCTTTTTTCACAGGGCGGTTAGCAACGTGAAAGCCGGTAATCAATACATTCATTTCTTTTTTGATTTCGGTGATATCCTGGGGGTAGAAAGCTGTTACTCCATTGGTACCTCCAAAAAATATCTTGCCGCGTTTATCTTTAAATACAGCAGTGCGCGTAAACTCATTTCCTTGCAGACCGTCGCCTGCATAATAGTTGATAAACTTCTTTTCCGGAGGATTCAGTTTGGAGATTCCCTGATGGGTACTGATCCATATATTTTTTTTCTCGTCTTCAGCCAGGCCGCAAATAATATCACTGGGGAGTCCATCGGCAGTAGTGAAAAGTACAGGTGTTAGTCTGTCTTTATTCAGGCAGACCAATCCTTCGGAAGTACCAGCCCAGATCTCTCCATTACTATTTTCCAATAAACTGTAAACGACATACCCGGGGAGGAGATTGTTTTGCTTTTTATAATTGATAAAATTGTCCGTTTGAGGATTGAGTACGGCCAGACCTTTATAAGTGCCGATCCATATCATTCCCTCTCTATCTTCCAGTAGGTAGCTGATCCAATCGTTTGGAAGTCGGTTGATGCTCCAGTCATCGTTTTCGTTGCGGGTAGATTCGTAATAGGTGACATGTTGAGTTGGTAAATTGATTTTGTATAAGCCCGAACCATAAGTACCCACCCAGAGATTCTTGTTTTTGTCTTCAATGATGCAGGAAACTTTGGGCTTGCCTGCGTTAAGATTTCCTTGTAAAAGCGAGGTGGCATCTTGACATGTTCCGGTTTGTTTGTTCATCCGTGCCAGACCATTGAAGTAAGATCCTAGCCAAAGTTCCTGATTGGAATCTTCATAGAGACATAGGATAGTGCCGGGGACAGATTGGGGATTACCTGCCTGATGGGTGTAATGGCGTAATTGTTTTCCCTGATCGTTTATGGCATATAATCCGTCGTTATCCGTACCTATCCAGATTGTAGCTTGTTCATCTGTATGAATAGCCATAACACAGCTGGAACCAATGGTGTTGTTGTGTATTGATTTGTAGCCGTAGTAGTCGAACTTATTTGAAATGCCGGGCACTAGTATCAAACCTTTCTGAAAAATGCCCAGCCATAAATTGTGATCTTTATCTTCGATTAACGAGTGAACCTTGGATTTGGAGAAGTCAAAGGGACCCGCATTAATCTCACTGTCCACAATAATATCTTGTTGAGGCTGATATTCTTTTACTCCTTCACCGTCTGTTCCTATGATAAGTTTTCCACGGGTATCAATGATGAGAGTCCGGATATTCAAATTCATCCGGTTTTGGTAGAGGACAGGTTCGAAGTTTCCTTCCTGCCGGGATGATAGTCTGAAAAGACCTTTTGTCAAGGTTCCTACGAAAATTTGTCCGTGTGCATCCTCACAAATGGCAGAAACGTCATCACCTGCTATATGATAAGGTGCTTTATAGCTTTTAAGCTCTTTATTTTCCGGAGAATAACGGTAAAGTCCTTTTTCTTCTGTAGCAATCCATAAATTTTGCCGGGAATCTTCGAAAATGACATTCAGGTAGTTACTACCTATCCGGTCTGTCAGTTCGGTTTCGATATGGAAGGAGGCGGGATTGCTGTTCTTTTTTAGGGATATGGCGCCTTGTCCGGAAGTTGCTATCCAAAGATCTCCGTTCCGGCGTTCAATAATGGAAGTGATATGAGGATTCTTTCGTCCGTCTTTCCGAGAGATGAATAATTCGTGAAAGTTGTCTGTGGCGCGGTCATATCGCTGTAAGCCATTGATGCATCCGATCCAGAAATTACCGCGACTGTCTTCGAATAATGTCCGTACATAGTTGTTTTTCAAACTGGTGCTATCCGTAGCATTATGTCGATAGATCGAGAAACGTGTCCCGTCGAATTTATTAAGTCCGTTTTCGGTAGCTATCCAGATAAATCCTTTCCGGTCCTGATATACGGCATTGATCAGACTGTTGGAAAGTTCTTTGTCTGTTGAATAGAATTTGCCGGTCTGTGCTTTCATAACAGGAGTGCTTCCTATCAGGAAATAGTATATGGAAAAAAGGAATAGGATTTGTGCTTTCATACTCATTAATATAAGCAGGGTTTATTGGTGCTTTTTATATAGACAAAGATACTATATTAAATTAAAATAGCATTAGCTTTGTTACTTTTCCTTTTACTGATGTTACGTGCAAACCCTTTAGGGATGCTTCTGGGAGGGGTATGTAACGGGTGTGCAATAGCTTGTAACGTACATGCAAGTGTATGTAACCGCCTGTCAATTGCTTGAAACAAAATCTCCACCTATGCTTGATATATTATCCATAAATTTGCATTAACCAAAAAAATGAATTGTCGGACACCTTAAAATAATAACTGCTTATGGAAACATGAATTCCTTACTCTATTCCTTATTATAAATAAGAAGAGAAAAACCTATAACTTGGATTAACCACTATCATTATTAATTAAAAAAATGATTTTATGGAAAGCACAAATCATTATTTTCGACCGTTAGGTCTTATCATTCTTTTCTGCCTCTTCCCTGTATGGGTATTGGCACAGACTGTTTCCGTGACGGGGATGGTCAAAGATGCATCGGGCGAACCGATTATCGGAGCCAGTGTAGTAGAAGCTGGCACTACCAATGGTATAGTTACCGATTTGGATGGTAATTTTAAGTTGAATGTATCAGCCAAAGGTAGCTTGAAGATTTCTTTTATCGGATATCAGACACAAACGATTCCTGTAGCCGGGAAAAAGCAGTTTGATATTACCCTCAAAGAAGATGCAAAAGTATTAGACGAAGTAGTTGTAGTTGGATATGGTCAGATGAAACGTAGTGACCTGACCGGTTCTGTTGTATCGGTCAACGATGAAGCCATTAAGAAATCTGTAGTGACTTCCGTTGACCAGGTACTGCAAGGACGTGCTGCTGGTGTGCAGGTACAGGCTAATAGCGGTATGCCCGGTGGTAGTTCTTCCATCCGTATTCGTGGTATCAACTCTTTGAATGCCTCCAATGAACCTATCTTTGTCATTGACGGTGTTATCATCGACGGTTCCACAGGTTCGGGAAGTGATAATGCACTGGCATCTATCAATCCTTCGGACATCGTCTCTATGGACGTATTAAAGGATGCTTCCGCCACTGCTATTTATGGTGCGCGAGCTGCAAACGGTGTGATTATGATTACTACCAAACGTGGACAGAAGGGTGAGGCGCAAATAACTTATGACGGATATATAGGATGGCAGGAAATGCCTAAAAAACTGGATATGCTGAATCTGCGTGAATATGCGGAGCATAAGAATGTTCGTTCAGGAAAAGACTATTCGGGAAATGATTGGGGAATAGTGAACAAGGATAATAACTTTGTTCGTCCGGATTTACTAGGTGAGGGTACAGACTGGCAGGATGAGATGTTCTCTAAAGCTATGATGACCAGTCATAATCTTTCTGTGACCGGAGGTACTGATAAAAGTAACTATGCATTGGGAGCAGGTTACCTCAATCAGGATGGTATTGCTGTTGGTTCAGGGTTCAGGCGTCTGAACTTACGAGGTAGTTTTGATGCCCAGGTGAAGAGCTATTTAAAAATGGGTATTAACTTTGCGTTTAGTAATTCCCGTCAGAAATTGACTGTATCTGACGAGTCGTTGATTAGAACTGCTTTATTGCAGAGTCCGAGTGTGGCTGTTCGTAATGCTGAAGGCACATTTGACGGACCGGATACGGACGAATGGGTACAAACGAATCCGGTGGGTCTTGCCATGATTAAGGATAACCGCAACGAGAAAATGGGTATTCGGGCAAACACCTATGCTGAAGCTACTATCATTGACGGACTGACGTTTAAAACGGAATTGTCTTTCGATTATGGGGTAACTAATACTTATAAATTTGATCCCTCATATACTTTTGGTGCGATTGAAAATACGGACCGTCAGGGGACTTTCTCCAAATCATATAATAAGTTCTGGAGTTGGAGAAATATCGTGAATTACATGAAAACTTTTGGAGTGCACAATGTGAATGCAATGATTGGCCAGGAAATGCAGGAGAGCAAATGGGAATATCTGATGGGAAGCCGTATGGGATATTTGTCCAATGCTGCAACCGATCTGACATTGGGAGATGCCGCAACAGCCAAGAATAATGGTAATAGTGGAGAAAGTTCGATTTTATCTTATTTCGGCCGTCTGTTCTATTCATACGATGACAAATATCTGTTGACATTTACTCTTCGTCGCGACGGTTCTTCCAAATTCTACAAAGATAATCGTTGGGGATGGTTCCCGTCGGCTGCTTTGGCTTGGAAGGTTTCCAATGAATCTTTTTTGAAAGACAACAATATTATTAATAATCTGAAATTGCGTTTAGGATGGGGTGTTGTAGGTAATCAGAATGTGCCTAATAATGCATATAAAGCCATTTATTCATCTGTTGCTACCGTTTGGGGAACAGGATTGCTGGCTGGCAATACTCCGAATCCCGAATTGAAATGGGAGTCTACTTATTCAAGTAATCTGGGACTTGATATTAATCTTTTCCAGAACAGGATTGAATTGATAGCCGATATTTATTATAAGAAAACAAATGATTTGTTGTTGCAAGTGCCTCTTCCTGCTTATGTGGGAACTTCAGGTCAGGGCTCTACTTCCGCACCCTGGAAGAATGTGGGTTCTTTGGAGAATAAAGGACTTGAGTTGACTTTAAATACAGTGAATATTGATAAAGGCGGATTTCAATGGAGAAGTAACGTGGTATTCTCTATGAACCGTAATAAAGTAAAATCGCTGGATACGGCAACCAGCCTGATAGATAAGAGTAATCAGACAGGCGAAACAATAACCGTACTGACACGTACATCAGTAGGAAACCCTATCGGACAGTTTTATGGTTATAAAGTGATTGGCCGCTTTGAAAAGGCTACTGACTTTTACTATAAAGATGCTTCCGGAGCAATTAAGCCGGTAGCATTGCCTGAAGGTATGTCGATTTCCAAGAATAGTATCTGGATTGGTGATTATATTTTTGAAGATGTAAACAAAGACGGTGTTATCAATGAACAGGACCGTACTTATATCGGTAATCCTGAACCGGACTTTACTTTCGGCTTCGGTAACTCTTTCTCTTATAAAGGCTTCGACTTGAGCATTAACCTGACCGGATCGGTGGGAAATGAAGTTGTAAACTGGGGGCGTCGTGAACTTGAAAATCCACGGGGCAATAATAATATCCTGAAATCGGCGTTGGATTATGCACAACTGGCTTTGATTGATCCGAATGGTCCGGATGATTATCGGAATATACAGATTGTAGGCGGTGACCCTTATGCTTGCCGTATGGCTATTGCCAAAGGGACAGATGATTCCAATTATCGTTTCAGTGACCGCTTTGTGGAAGATGGTTCTTTCCTGCGTATTCAGTCTATCTCTTTCGGCTATACGTTCCCGCGTAAATGGTTGGCACCGATTGGTATTCAGAATCTGAAACTTTATTGTAACCTGCAGAATGTATATACATTCACAAAATACAAAGGGATGTACCCGGAAATAGGTTCTGCCAATCGGACGCTTTGCTTACAGGCTTTGATAACTATCGTTATCCTTCTCCGCGAATTTATACATTCGGTCTGAATTTAACCTTTTAATCATTTAAAGTGACTAAATATGAAAACAAGTAAATATATATACTCTTTCATGTTGGCTGTAGCTTTGGCGTTTGCAGGATGCAGTGACTTCCTCGATTCTGAAGATAACTCCAATATCGCAGGAGATAACTTTTATCAAACG
>SCPO01000375.1_pt1 | contig 29047 bp, 41 predicted proteins | sample 6106821 | NCBI WGS metagenome assembly SCPO01 (sample SAMN10720448, study PRJNA508395) | human gut metagenome | isolation source: Participant 2 stool, 0 month | host: Homo sapiens | collected 2017 | reverse complement strand
GAAGCTTTTGCATCCATATATGCTTCCATTGTTTGAAATCTCCTTTTATTCTTTCTTTATTATTTTATGAAGAGATACATAACAGGTGACGGTTTTGCGCAGGAACACTTTGTCTCACTGTCCCATATGATATGGTACAACCAATTAAAAAGGAGAGTAGAGATTATGTGTTGTCTTTTATGCTGTTGTAATAATGGATGCAGAAATGCAGAACAGAATGGAAATGGCTCTGGCTGTGGATGTCAAAACAGATGTGGCTGCGGATGCCAAAACAGATGCGGCTGCGGATGCAGAATTTCCGGCTGCTGCTGCGGCTGCCGAAACTGCAATAGTACCTCGGAACGACCGTTCCTGCGGCTGCGGCGGAACACAGGCAGCGGACAGGGAACGCCGGGCATACCGTCAGGGATACCGCGACGGCTGGAACTGGGGGTACTGGCAGGGCTGGAATGATGCTGTCTGGGGCCGGAATGGCAGAGAGGGGAGCACCTGTGAAAGAGAAGGAAGCTGCTGCGGAAGAGACAGCGGCGGCTGCAATTAGAATTTGCAGGTAACTTCTGAATGGAAACAGGGACCGGTCATCTGGCCGGTCCCTGTTTCCAGGATAAAAGGTCTAAAAGGCATCTGGCTGCGTCCTGATACCCAAGCTCGTAAACAAGCTGAAGCTTTTTGCGGATCCTTTTCCATTCGTCCGATGGTAAGAGGCCTGCTGGGGCGGATCACAAAGGCCTGGCCGCTGTTTTCCAGAGACTCGATCTCATCCAGCGTCCGGTTGTACACGGATGGCCGGTTTTTAATGGCTTTTTACAAAGGCAGGATAATGGCGGTAGCACAGTTCGGTAAGCCGGGTTCCCTTTTTTCCGGTAACCCTGTGGCGGGTAAGGACAACAACATTCCTTGGGTATCCAAGCTCCATAAAGGCTTTTACCGGGATGCTGTCCGTACAGCCGCCGTCTAACAGCTTTTTCCCTCCGGCATGTACGATTTTTGATACCAGAGGCAGTGATGCAGAGGCCCGCAGATAGTCGATCTGCTGTTTCATGTCGGTCAGATGCAGATACTCCGGTTTTCCTGTTTCTACATTGCTGCAGCCTACATAAAATTCGGCCGGATTATTGTTAAAGGCTGTATAGTCATAAGGATCCAGCTTTTCCGGCAGCGTGTGGTAGCAGAACCGTTCTCCTGCGATGTCTCCGGTGAGGATAAGGTTTCTAACGCTCATAAAGCGAGGATCCTGGCAGTATTTTTTATAATATCGGATGTTCCGCCCGCGCTGTCCGGAAAGAAAGCTGCAGCCGTGGATGGCTCCTGCGGATACTCCGATCACTCCGTCAAAGGTTACTCCCTGATCCATAAAGAGATCCAGCACGCCGGCTGTATAGATCCCGCGCATTCCGCCGCCTTCCAGCACAAGTCCTGTCTTTTGTTCCATTTCTGATTCCTCCATTTGGCTTTGCCGGGCGGTTCTTGTCCGGCAGGCATATCGTTTGAAATATATCCAGTATACCACACTTTTCCATCGGAAAACCTTTGTTTTTGCAGAAATATTATTGATAAAATATGACAATATGAGATAATGGCATTACATGTGGGGAGACCCCTGTATAAAGGATAAAGAACAGACAGAGTGAAACGAATAACGGAGGGTGAAGTGAAAATGAAAGTAACAATATGTATTGGAAGCGCCTGCCATTTAAAGGGTTCCAGAGAGATTATTGAAAAGCTTCAGAAGCTTGTAAATGAAAACGGCCTGTCGGAACAGGTTGACTTAAACGGAGCTTTCTGCTCCGGAAACTGCGACCACGGCGTATGTGTGACTGTGGACGGAGAGTTATATTCATTGAAGCCGGAGGACACAGAAGCGTTTTTGAAAACGAGATCAAAGGGAGACTGTGATTATGGGCATGGAAATCATTGATTTCAAGGCCACAAAATGTAAGCACTGCTATAAATGCGTCCGCTACTGCGAGGTAAAGGCCATCCAGGTCAAGGATGGACGAGCCGTGATCATGCCTGATAAATGTATTCTCTGCGGCCACTGCCTTAAGATATGTCCGCAGTCTGCAAAGACGCTTAGAAGCGATCTGGAGCTGGTGAAGGGCTGGATCGCAGCCGGCGAGAGGGTAGTGGTTTCCATTGCACCCTCTTATATGGGTCTGTTAAAATATAAGACCATCGGCCAGGTCCGTGGGCACTGATCCGTCTGGGGTTTGAGGATGTGAGGGAAACATCCGAGGGCGCTGCCTATGTGACGGCAGAGTATGCCAGACTGCTTAAGGAGCATCAGATGGAAAATATCATTACTACCTGCTGCCCCAGTGTCAATGACCTGATCGAGATTTACTATCCGGAGCTGGTAAAATACCTTGCGCCGGTGGTATCTCCCATGATCGCCCACGGACGCATTTTAAAGGAAGAACTGGGGCGTGAGGTGAAGATAGTATTTTTAGGCCCCTGTATTGCAAAAAAGAAGGAGGCAAACGATCCTCGCCATGATAACTGCATTGATGCGGTCTTGAATTTCCGGGATATGAAAAAATGGCTGGATCAGGAGGAAATTTCCATTGAGGATTGTGAGGATATGCCCTTTACGGCCTTTGATCCCAAGGTAAACCGCCTGTATCCTGTTACAAACGGAGTGGTAAATTCGGTACTGGCTGAGGAAGAAAGCAGGGGAGACGGCTACCGCAAGTTCTATGTCCATGGGGAGACAAACTGTATTGACCTGTGCAGGAGCATGGCCAGGGGAGAGATCAAAGGGTGCTTTATTGAAATGAATATGTGCGCCGGCGGCTGTATTAAGGGGCCGACGGTGGATGATGAGGAGTTTATTTCACGCTTTAAAGTAAAGCTGGATATGGAGGAACGGATCTGCAGAGAGCCGGCCGACCGTTCCCAGATGGAGCATGCGGTTGAGGCAGTTTCTTTCAGAAAGGAGTTTTTAGACCGTTCGCCCAAAGATCCTATGCCGACGGAGGAGCAGATCCGCCAGATCCTGCGCATGACGAATAAATTTAAGCCAGAGGATGAGTTAAACTGCGGGGCCTGCGGTTATCCTACCTGTCGGGAAAAGGCGATCGCCGTATTCCAGCACAAGGCAGAGGTTTCCATGTGCATTCCCTATATGCATGAAAAGGCGGAATCCATGTCTAATCTGGTAATGGAAACTTCGCCTAATATTGTGCTTATTGTAGGGCCGGATATGCGGATTTTAGAGTATTCCGATGTGGGAGAGAAATACTTTGGAAAGACACGCACAGAGGCTCTTGAGATGTATCTGTATGAATTCATTGATCCGGTGGATTTCCAGTGGGTATTCGACACCCATCAGAATATCCATGGAAAGCGGGTCAGCTATCCGGAGTACCATTTGTCCACACTCCAGAACATTGTATACATAGAAAAGGAAAATGCAGTGCTTGCTACCTTTATTGATATCACCCGTGAGGAGGAACTGGCTCAGGAGGATTATGAGAAGAAGCTGGAAACTATTGATCTGGCTCAGAAGGTAATCCACAAGCAGATGATGGTGGCTCAGGAGATTGCAGGCCTTCTGGGAGAAACGACGGCGGAAACAAAAACTACCTTAAGCAAACTGTGCCGTTCTCTGTTAGACGATTCCTCTCTCCATGAGGAGGATGAAATGGAACCGCCTTTGGAAAATGTCCATATAGGAAGCGGGGCGGTTCCACTAAGCGGTGTGATGACAAGGGATTCCCTGGGAGGCGGCTCTCCAAGGCAGGCAGGAGCACAGGCTGTCATTTCGGGAGCGCCGGGTATACGGCCGGGAGCATCGGGAGCATCCGCCTCCAAGGCGGACAGCTCAGAAACGGCAGAAAAGCCGGCAGGCTATGTCCATCTGGGGAGCATCCGGCCCAAGTCTCCGGGCTTTGGGAGGTAGCGTATGGAGATAACGGTAGATGTTGCTTACAAAAGCCTGAACAAATACAGTGAGATCCTCTGCGGCGACAAGGTGGAAATCATTCAGACAGAGGATTCCAACATTATGATTCTGGCCGACGGTATGGGAAGCGGGGTCAAGGCCAATATTTTATCTACTCTTACCTCAAAAATCCTGGGAACCATGTTTTTAAACGGTGCTACGCTGGAGGAGTGTGTGGATACCATAGTGGAGACCCTTCCCATCTGCCAGGTGCGCCAGGTGGCCTACTCTACCTTCAGCATTTTGCAGGTTTTCCATAATGGAGACGCCTATCTGGTAGAGTATGACAATCCGGGCTGCATTTTTATCCGGGACGGAAAACTGATGGAAATTCCCCAGAACATCCGGGAACTTCAGGGAAAACGGATCAATGAATACCGTTTTAAGGTGCAGAAGGGAGACGCTTTAATCCTTATGAGCGACGGCACCATTCATGCGGGAGTTGGTGATCTTTTAAACTTTGGCTGGCTGTGGAAGGATATAGCGGACTATGCGGTGCGCCAGTATCAGATCACCGTTTCCGCCATGCGTCTGGCTGCATCCATCAGCCGTGCCTGTGATGAGCTGTACCAGTTTCATCCGGGAGACGATACCACAGTGGCCTGTATGCGCATCATAAACAGCAAGCCGGTTCATCTGATGACTGGTCCGGCCCGAAATCCAGAGGATGATACAGCCATGGTAGAGGATTTTATGTCCGATCCCAATGCCGCGACCATTGTATGCGGCGGCACCAGCGCTACCATTGTGTCACGGGTTCTGAATCGGAAGCTGGATGTATCGCTGGACTATGTGGATCCGGAGATTCCGCCCATTGCCTATATGGATGGGGTAGATCTGGTGACAGAAGGCGTCCTTACGCTGAACCGCGTGCTGCAGCTTTTGCGGCGGTATGTAAAGAATGAAACCGTATCGGAGGATTTTTTTGAGGAACTGGATAAGCCCAATGGCGGCTCCATGGTGGCAAAGATCCTGATCGAGGACTGTACGGAGGTTCATCTGTATGTGGGAAAGGCCATCAACAGTGCCTATCAGAATCCGGGTCTTCCTTTTGATCTGGGAATCCGCCAGAATCTGGTGGAGCAGCTGCGCCATCTGATCGAGGATATGGGAAAAAGGTGGTTATCACCTATTATTAAGTTGGCAATGGGCCCTTTGGGCCTTCCAAGATATATATTTGCTGTCTGGACGCTTAGAACAGGCGTCCGGGATTATGAATGGAGGAAATGAAAAATGGTAACAAATGATGCAACGATCCTGCGCCTGAAACATGACGTGCTCTATGAGGTCGCGAAAGCTGCATGGGAGGGAAATCTGGAGGAAAAAAGGGATGAGATCCCCTATGATATGATTCCGGGCCCTCAGGCCAGCTACCGCTGCTGTATTTACAAGGAGCGTGAGATCATCAAGCAGAGAGTCCGTCTGGCAGAAGGCAAGTGCCCTACAGGAAGAGACAGTTCCAATGTGGTTCAGGTCATTAACGCAGCCTGCGAGGAGTGTCCCATTGCGTCCTATATTGTCACAGATAACTGCCGCAAGTGTATGGGAAAGGCCTGCCAGAATTCCTGTAATTTTGGAGCCATCACCATGGGTCACGACCATGCCTATATTGATCCAAATAAGTGCAAGGAGTGCGGGTGCGCACAGGCCTGTCCTTATAATGCGATCGCCCATCTGGAGCGCCCATGCAAAAAGGTCTGTCCGGTAGATGCGATCACATATGACGAGTATGGCATCTGTGTGATCGATGAAAAGAAGTGTATCCAGTGCGGCGCCTGTATCCACAGCTGCCCCTTTGGAGCTATTGGTTCCAAGACCTTTATGGTAGATGTGATCCGTCTGATCAAGGCAGGCAAGAAGGTAGTCGCCATGGTGGCGCCCGCGACGGAAGGACAGTTCGGATCGGATATCACCATGGAGAGCTGGCGCGTGGCCTTAAAGCAGATGGGCTTTGCAGACATGGTTGAAGTGGCTCTGGGCGGCGACATGACGGCAGCTTATGAGGCAGAGGAGTGGGCAGAGGCCTACAAAGAGGGCAAGAAGATGACTACATCCTGCTGCCCCGCATTTGTAAATATGATCAAGCAGCATTTCCCTATGCTTCTTGACAATATGTCAACTACCGTATCACCTATGTGCGCCGTATCCAGACTGTTAAAGAGCCAGGATCATGATGTAGTGACTGTATTTATTGGCCCGTGTATTGCGAAAAAGAGTGAGAGCCTGGATCTGAATATTGAGGGAAATGCAGATTATGTTATGACCTTTGGCGAGATCCGCGCCATGATGTGCGCCAAGGGTGTAGAGCTGCAGCCCGCAACGAACGAGTATCAGGAAGGCTCTGTATTCGGAAAGCGTTTTGGAAACGGCGGAGGCGTAACGGCGGCTGTTGTAGAGTGCATGAAGGAGAGAAGAAAACTTTGACGCAAAGGTACTTCGCTGCAATGGAGGAGCCGAGTGTAAAAGGCGCTTCTTCTCATGAAGGTAGGCCGTCTGCCTGAGGACTTTGTTGAGGGCATGGTCTGCGCAGGGGGCTGTGTCGGCGGCCCCAGCAAGCATAAGGGTGAGACAGAGGCAAAGAAGGCCAGAGACCAGCTGATCGGAGAGGCAGATGACAGAAGAATTCTGGAGAATCTGAATAAATATCCCATGGATCAGTTCTCTATGCACAGACATTAAAAAGAAATCCGGGAGGCGGATATGCTTCCCGGATTTCTTTTTAAAAGAATAAAAACAAGAGAAAGGAAGAATGATTATTTATGCATGGAATTTTATACGGTGTAGGCGTAGGACCGGGAGATCCAAGGCTTATGACCTTCTTGCGGCAGAAACTATAAAAATGTGAGGTTCTGGCTGTCCCTGCCCGGACAAGAGAGCAGGCAGTGAGTTACCAGATTGCCAGAGGGCTTCTGCCTGAGCTGGATCAAAGGCGTGTCTTTCTCTCGCAGTTCCCATGACAAAGGACAGGACGGTTTTAAACGCAGCCTATGAGCAGGCCGCAGATCTGGTAGAGGAGCAGTTAAAAGCAGGAAAGGACGTAGCCTGCCTGACCCTGGGCGATCCTACAATATACAGCACCTATATTTATCTTCACCGTATCATAAAGGCCAGGGGCTACGAAACGCAGATCATAAGCGGCGTTCCCTCCTTTTGTGCGGTCAGCGCCCGTCTCGGAGACAGCCTCGCGGATCGGTCTGAGCAGCTTCATATCGTTCCTTCTGCTTACGGAGTGGAGGAGACTCTGTCCCTTCCGGCACGAAGGTACTTATGAAGGCAGCCTCTAAAATGGACGCGGTGAAAAAAACGCTGCTGGAACAGAAAGCAGGGGCAGTTATGGTGGAAAACTGCGGATTGGAAAATGAAACGATTTACAGAGGAACAGAGCAAATTCCGGATCAGGCAGGGTATTATTCGATTATTGTGGTAAAGAACAACAAAAATGGTAAAAATAGGGTGGTTTTCGTTAAAATGTCTGCGATGGTAAATAGTGGGCGGTCAAATGTACGCCGGTGCTTGACACAAGGCGGTGTTTGATGGTAAAATACATCACTAGATGGCAGAGGGTCATACTGTTTTTGACAGTTTTTGAACACGGCTCCTTGTCTTTTATCTATGAAAGGAGAATATGCACTATGAGAAAAAGGCGGCAAAGATGGCAGCCTTATGCTTACAGCAGCAATGGCACTTACAGCCTGCGGGGAAGCGGACAGAGCACTGGAAATGGTGGGGGAAACACCAGTGCCGGAGGTAATGCAGGTTCTGGAAGCAGTACTCAGGCAGAGGAAAGTGATAAGAATGCAATTAAGGATCTGGTAACCTATGAAGCTCCAAATAGAGAGCAGGAAGGATTTTTTATTCTGAATACAGAAGGCAGCTGACTTAAATATACTCTGTAATCTCTATGCACCACTTATCGAGGTAGATGAAAACGGTAAATTAAGACCGGCAGTTGCCAAGGAATGGGGAACGGAGGACGGCGGCCTTACCTGGACCTTTAAGCTGAGAGACGATGTTAAGTGGGTTGATATCAACGGCAATGTAAAGGCTGACTGTACAGCTCAGGACTGGATTACCGCAATGGAGTGGGTATTAAACTCCACAAGAACGGATCCAACAACACATCGATGCCTTTGGCTCTGATTAAGGGGGCTGAGGATTATTACAATTATACCAAGGAGCTTTCCGCAGAAGAGGCCAAGGCTCTTGATACATCCAAGATGCTGGAGATGGTAGGCATTGAGGCTCCGGATGATTATACCCTGATCTATCACTGTGCGCTCAACGCTCCTTACTTTGATACCGTATGTACATCAGCCTGCATGTATCCTATCTCCCAGGCTCTGATTGATGAGCTGGGCGTTGATAACATGGTCGGCATGACAAACGAAACCATGTGGTATACAGGTCCCTATTTTGAGACAACCTTTACCATGAACAACGAAAAGATCCTTACAAAGAATGAAAATTATTTTGATAAGGATGCAAAGCTGTTTGATACAGTTACCGTCCGTATGGTAGACGGCACTCAGTTATATCAGCTGTGGCAGAACGGCGAGCTGGACAACATCGCTCTGGCAGAGGCTGACTTAAGAACGATTTACAATGATGACAGCAATGAATGGAAGCCCTATCTGAGCGAGACAAGACCGAAAAAGTATTCCTACCAGATGCACTTTAATTTTGACAAGTTCAAGGATGACGGTTCAGCAGATGAAAACTGGAACAAGGCAGTTGCAAACGAAGCCTTCCGCCTTTCTTTATACTACGGACTGGATCTGAGAAACTACTGGTCAAGAACTAACTTTATCGAGCCTCTTCACTGCGAGAATGTGGGCTACACTATGAAGGGTCTCCTGTATTACTCTGACGGCACCGATTATGCTGCAAAGGTAGAGGAGAAGATGGGATTTGCCCCTTCTGACGGCGAGAACCCAAGACGTTTCGATGCTGCAAAGGCAGAAGCGTATAAGAAGCAGGCGATGGAAGAACTGGCTGCCAAGGGCGTTTCCTTCCCGGTAGAGATGGATTACTACATCATCGCAGGCAATCAGGATGCTCTTGATAAGGCAACCGTATTAAAGCAGACCTTCGCTGAGTGCCTGGGAGCAGAGTATGTGAACTTAAACATCAAAACCTTTGTTTCCAGTCAGACCAAGGAGGTCGTACAGCCTGGTCTGGGCTCCTTCTATATCAGCGGCTGGGGAGCTGACTACGGTGATCCTGCAAACTTCATTGACCAGGAACGTTACGGCTATGACGGCGCTTACTACTCCAACAACTATTCCAGAATTAATAATGCAACGGATGAAGACCTGATTGCAACCTACAAGGAGTTCTCCGCTCTGGCAGAGGCAGCAGGTGCTATCTATGATGAACCTGACAAGCGTTATGATGCATATGTAGACGCTGAGGTATATCTCTTACAGCATGCGCTTACGATTCCTATGGAGTATGAGATTCAGTGGCAGCTGACCAAGATCAACGATTACTCCAAGATGAACGCCATGTACGGTATTCAGAACTACACGTATAAGAACTGGAAGACTTCTGTAGACGCCTATACTACAGAACAGTACAAGGAATTCCAGGCAGCATCTGAGGCGAAATAATATATGGTAAAATATACCGCCAAACGACTGCTTCAGTCTCTGATTACAGTGCTGGTTGTCGCCACCATCGTGTTCCTGCTTATGCGTATGCTTCCCACAGATTACTATTTTACAGAGGATCAGGTAATGAAGCTTACGGAAGAGCAGAAGAACGCGCAGCTGGAGGCAGCCGGCCTGTTAGATCCGATGGAACAGCAGCTGGGCCGTTTTTATGGGCAGCTTCTGCGGTTGGACTTCGGTACATCCCGCAGAATTCAGAACGGCGCTCCTGTTCTTAAGGTAATCGGAACTAAATTTTCCGTATCTATGCGTCTGGGGTGTATTGCCCTGGTGATTGCTCTTTAATCGGCGTAACCATGGGTATTATCCAGTCCAGAAATAAGGACCGGATGCTGGATCATGTGGGAACGGCGTACACGGTTTTTGTAAATGCTGTTCCGCCGCTGGTATCCTACTCGCTGGTGCTGGCCTTTGGCGCCAATTTGCTGAACCTTCCGGCGCTGTATTCCACCAGAAATGCCACCCGCTCCAGCATCCTTCCGATCGTATCGCCTTGCGTTAACCTCCATTGCCCACTATGCGCTGTGGACCAGACGATATATGGTAGACGAGCTGAATAAGGATTATATTAAGCTTGCCAGGATCAAGGGTATGTCCTCTAAGAATATTATGGTAAAACATGTTCTGAAAAATGCCTTTGTCCCTCTGGTACAGTATATTCCGGCGTCTTTCCTTTGACCATCAGCGGTTCTTCCTGGTAGAGCGTTTCTTCTCTGTTCCGGGTATGGGTCCCCTGCTGACAGACGCCATTACACGCTACGACTTAAATGTAGTTCAGACTCTGGTTATTATTTATGCCGCTCTGGGAATTATCGGTGTATTCCTGGGCGATATTCTGATGATGACCCTGGACCCGAGAATTAAACTGACAGACAAAGGAGGCAGCCGTTGATGAACAACGATACACAAAAGGATAAATTCCGGTTTGTGGAATATTCCGCAGATGCGGCAGAGCGAATCGGCTATTCCGATTACTCCTACTGGAAGTCTGTTTTTCAGAACTTTTTCAAGAAGAAATCCGCCGTTGTTATGGCGGGTGTCTTCTTTGCACTGGTAATCTTTTCCTTTATTGCGCTGAGCATTGGAAAGTATAACTACTCTGAGGCTCAGATCATGGCAAATTCGTCTCTGGCATTTACAAAGCCAAACAGCGAATTCTGGTTTGGAACAGATAATCTGGGCCGTGATTACTGGTGTCAGGTATGGTATGCGGCTCAGGTTTCCATTAAGCTGGCTCTGATCGTTGCAGCAGGAGAGTGCGTCATCGGCGTAATCATCGGCTGTATCTGGGGCTATGTGCGCAGCCTGGATCGCATCTTTACCGAGATTTACAATGTAATTAACAATATTCCGATTATTATTTACATGACTCTGGCAGCCCTTGTCTTTGGACAGAGCTTCCGCAATATGGCTCTTGCCATGATTGCCTTCGGCTGGCTGGTAATGGCAAGAAACGTGCGGAACCTGGTGCTCATGTACCGTGACCGGGAATATAATCTGGCTTCCAGATGTCTTGGCACTCCCGTATGGAGAATTCTGCTTAAGAACATTTTCCCATATCTGATCAGTGTGGTAATTCTTCGTCTGGCCCTGTCCATTCCACAGACCATTGCTCTTGAGTCCACACTGTCCTATCTGGGCCTGGGACTGGATGTAAATACGCCTTCTTTAGGTATTCTTAAGAAATGCCAGAAACTATTTCCTTCAGTATCCATACCTTCTTGTGTTCCCGGCGGTGATCGTATCTCTTATTACCATCACTTTCTATCTGGTAGGCAATGCCTTCTCAGACGCTGCAGATCCAAGAAATCATGTATAGAACGGAGGAAATGTTCATGGCAAATATGGAAAGAGAACCGATCTTATCTGCCAGAGACGTAGAGATCTTCACCTGCGGGGAAAGTTAAATGCCATCCGCAGATGCCCCTGGATTTATACCAGGGGAGACGCTTGCCATTGTAGGTGAGTCCGGCTCCGGCAAATCGGTATTTACCAAATCCTTCCTGGGAATGCTGGATGCCAACGGTTCCATTACCGGCGGCTCCATCCTGTTTGAAGGAAAGGATCTGGCAAAGTATAAGACAGAAAAGGACTGGATGACCATCAGAGGAAAGAAAATCTCCATGGTTATGCAGGATCCTATGACCTCACTGAACCCTCTTAAAAAGATCGGCCGTCAGATTGAGGAAAGTATAGAATTAAATCAGGGCATCAAGGGGCCGGAAGCAAAGAAGATGGCTCTGGAGATGCTGAAGAAAGTAGGATCCCGGATCCGGAGCGCCGGTATCAGCAGTATCCCCACGAATTTTCCGGCGGTATGAGACAGCGCGTGGTGATCGCCATAGCCGCTGCCTGCCATCCTCAGATCCTGATCTGTGATGAGCCGACCACGGCTCTGGATGTTACCATTCAGGCACAGATCTTAAATCTGATCCGCGATCTGCAAAAGGAACTGAACATGACGGTTATCTACATTACCCATGACCTGGGCGTAGTTGCCAATGTGGCCGACCGTGTGGCTGTTATGTACGCAGGACAGATCGTAGAGTATGGTAAGGTGGATGAGATATTTATGATGCATGGCATCCATATACCTGGCGCTTCTTTCCGCCCTGCCTCAGCTGGGGATTAAGGGAGAAGAACTTCCTACTATCGAGGGAACGCCGCCAAACCTGTTTAATGAGATCAAGGGAGACGCCTTTGCTCCCAGAAACCGTATGGCGCTTGCCATTGATTTTGAGGAGGAGCCTCCATTTTTCGATGTGAGTCCTACCCACAAGGCAAAGACCTGGTATCTGGATCCAAGGGCTCCGAAGATCGAACAGCCGGATTCCATCCGCAAACTCCGTGAAAAAATGAAAGGAAGAGGGTAAGACGCAATGGCAGAGAAAGAAAACTGATAGAAATCAAAGACCTGCAGATTACCTTCGGAAGCGGCAAAAGGAAGTTTGTAGCTGTTGACCATGTAAACTTTGACATTTATAAGGGAGAGACCTTTTCGCTGGTAGGCGAGTCCGGATCTGGAAAGACTACCATCGGACGAGCCATTACCCGGATCAATCCTGTATCCGGCGGAGAAATCCTTTACCGGGGAGAGCGCATCAGCGGAAAAATTTCAAAGGAACTGGACCGCAAGGTGGTTAAGTCCTGCCAGATGATCTTCCAGGATCCTATGGCTTCCTTAAATGAACGGGCCAAAGTAGACTACATTGTTTCAGAGGGACTGATCAATTTCCATCTTTACAAGGATGAAACTGACAGAAAGAGAAAGGTAGAGCATGCGCTCCGTGAGGTAGGACTTCTGCCGGAGTTTGCTTCCCGCTTCCCCCATGAATTCTCCGGCGGCCAGCGCCAGCGTATCGGTATTGCCAGGGCGTTGATCATGGAACCGGAATTTGTGGTGGCGGATGAGCCGATTTCCGCTCTGGACGTATCCATCCGTGCTCAGGTATTAAACCTGTTAAATCATTTAAAGCAGACCAGAGGCCTGACCTATCTGTTCATTGCCCATGATCTTTCCGTGGTACGGTTTATTTCCGACCGGATTGCGGTTATCCACAAAGGAAGGATCGTGGAGCTGGCAGAGGCAGAAGAACTGTTCCTTCATCCGTTCCATCCTTATACCAAGGCGCTGCTGTCGGCGGTGCCGATCCCGGATCCGGAACTGGAAAAGAAAAAGAAGCTTCTGGTTTATGATCCGTCCATCCATGATTACAGCACAGATAAGCCTGTCTGGGAAGAAATTCTGCCTGGCCATTTTGTCTGGGGCAATCAGAGAGAACTGGAAGGATATCGGAAAGAGATCGAAGGATAAAATGCAATGAATAAAAAAGGTTCGTTATTTAAAACTTATATGATACGGCCCGTTTTATACAAATGCGTAACAAGAGCCGCCCTTGCTGTAACTGCCCTTCTTCTGTGGACAGATTTATAAATACAGCGGGCGGTTCTCGCTGCTTAGAGACGGCTGTCTCACGGCAGGGCTTTTATTTTTCTGTATGGCCTGGTTTTCCTATCTCCATCTGGACGGGGTAACAATCCACCATATGCTGGAGGAGCGGAAGAAAAAGAAGCCGGTGAGAAAAAGCTATACGGACATTGTGGATTTTGCAGATGAGCATATTGTATCGTTTGATGAATTGTCGGGAGAGGAGCGGGCGGTCTGCAGCATGTCGGCTAATCTGATCTGCGGCGCCCTTTTTATGCTTCCCTGGCTGGTGAAGTTCCTGGGAGATTTTTTATGAGAAACAGAAATTTTTAGTAAAAGAATTGTCGCTGTTTCTGCAACATATGTCCTTGACAAACGGTCAGTGAAATATTATACTAAAAAAGTGTAAAATCGAATATTTATACAAAAGCACAGGAGGATGTAATTATGAAAAAGAGATTTGCGGTAGCCGTATGTTTAATTGCAGCTGCACTTTCTTTGTCAGCCTGCGGCGGTTCCGGTCAGACGGAAACAACGGCAGCAGGAGCAGCAGCAGAAAGCACTACTGCGGCGCCGGCAGCAGGAGCACCGGCTGGCGGCAGGTTGTAAGAGTCGCAGCAGTTGATCCACAGGTGGCTCTGGATCCCCAGCAGTATACCTATAGTATTGTTATGAAGATCACAGATAATGTAACAGAGTCTCTGATTACTACGATGGAAGACGGAAGTCTGGAGCCTAATCTTCTTACCGCTCTCCGGAGGTATCCGAGGACGGCATGACCTACAGCTTCGAGCTGCTTCCCGATGTGAAGTTCCACAATGGGGAGACTTTAAAGGCCTCTGATGTAAAGTATTCCTTTGAGCGTCTGGTAAAGCTTACAAAGATGGCAACTCTGATGGAGAATGTAGAGGGCTATAAAGAACTGGCTGACGGCGCAGCTGAGGAGATGTCCGGTATTCAGGTACAGGATGATACTCATTTTACCATCAAGCTGGTTAAGCCATACGCGCCATTCGCTTCCGTTCTTTCTACCGGATACCTGTGCGATTTATCCTGAGGCAGCCTGCGAGGAAGCAGGAGATACCTGGGGTATGCAGGTATTATACGGAACCGGTCCTTTCAAGATGGACAGCTATCAGAGCGGCGTAGGCGTTGTACTGTCAAGATTTGATGATTACCACGGTGGCGCTGTGAAGTTAGACGGACTGGACTACAAATTTATCGAAGATGTAAATACACAGGTACTGGAATACCAGAAGGGCAATGTAGATTATGTAGATGTGGATCCTTCCATTTACCCCGTATACTCCAGTAATCCCCAGATCAAGGATCAGATGCACGGCTTCCAGCCTACCGGAAACTATACTCTGACCTTAAATGCAAAGACCTTCCCGGATCCAAAGGTAAGACAGGCAATCGCTCTTTCTATCGACCGCAAGTCGATCTGTGAGAGCATCCTTCACGGAACAGCAACCGTTCCTACTTCCTACATTCCGGCAGGCATCATCGGACATGACGAGACTCTTCCTGAGTTCGAGTACAATCCGGAGCAGGCAAAGGCTCTTTTAGCGGAAGCCGGCTATCCGGACGGAATTGATCTGCGTGACTGTAAATACCAAGTATCAGGGTAACGTTGCAATCGTTACTGCATTCCAGCAGCAGGCAAAGGCAGCCGGCATCCGGGTTGAGGTTGAGCAGGTTGACTCCGCAGCATGGTCTGATATGAAGAAGAATGGCGGTGTTGACTGCGGTATTGCCAACTGGTATGTAGATTACTCCGATCCTGAGAGTATGCTTTATCCGATGACTAAGACAGATTCCAACTCCAGCTTCTGGCACAATGCAGAATTTGATCAGCTTCTGGAAGATGGAATCGCAACTACAGATCCGGCCGAGCGTCAGGAGATTTACGCAAAGGCAGAACACATCATGACAAGAGAGGACTGGGCAACCACACCTCTGTACAATGAAACAAAGTTCTATCTTTTAAATCCGAAGATCACTGGCTTTAAGATGAATGCTACCTTCCGTATGTTCTGGAAGAATGCGGATATTCAGCAGTAATCCATGTGAAACAGGGGGGCAAAAGGAGCGCGTAATATGCTCCCGCCCCCTATTTTTTATATCAGGAGGAAATTATGCTTTCGTATACGGCAAAACGTCTGGCCCAGACCATTTCGTACTTCTGGGTATCAGTCTTATTACCTTTATCCTGCTGCAGGTTGTTCCGGGAGATCCGGTTGCCATGATGCTGGAGAAACGTGCGGATCCCGAGACTATCGCCAAGGTTCGCCACGAACTGGGACTGGATCTTCCTTACCATGTCCAGTACCTTAATTTCTTAAAGGGAGCGGTCCGCTTTGATTTCGGAACTTCCTATTTTACAAAAGAAGTCGTTTCAGACGCTTTATTTCGCTGCTTTAAAGTGACAGTGAAGCTGGCCTGCATGTCTTTTGCATTTGCAGCAGTGATCGGTATTCCCTGCGGAATTTTCTCCGCAGTACAGAGAGGAAAGGGCATTGATACGGCAGTGATGATCCTCTCCATCGTAGGAGTTTCTGCTCCGGCCTTCTGGGTAGCGATCATTCTTCAGATCGTGTTTGGCTTAAAGTTGAACATCCTTCCTATTTCCGGCTTTGATTCTGCTGCTTCCTATATCCTTCCCAGCGTGGCTTTAGGCGCCAGATATGCGGGAAGTATGGCCAGGATCACAAGAACCAGTATGCTGGAGGTATTAAATCAGGATTACATCCGTACCGCCAGGGCAAAGGGCGCAAAGCGTTGGTCTGTTATCCTCAAGCATGCATTAAAGAATGCAATGATCCCCATTGTTACCCTGGTGGGAACGGATTTCGGCTATATGCTGACAGGATCCATGCTGATTGAAAAGGTATTCTCAATTCCGGGTATCGGAAAGCTGGCAGTTGACGCTATGTCAAACCGCGATCTTCCTCTTCTTGAGGGAACGGTTATGTATATTGCGTTCGTATTCGTAATCGTGAATCTGCTGGTAGATATTTCCTATGCATTCCTGGATCCAAGAATTCGATATGGGAAAGGAGCAGCGTAAGTAAGCGATGATACGTTTTTTTAATAAACAGAAACAGTTTGAACAGGATGTGATGGAGCAGGGGATGCAGTATTCCTCCGGTTTTACGGAGACAGCCTCCGCCGCTTAAAGAAGAATAAAATGGCTATGTTCTGTGCAGGAATACTGGTGCTTTTAGTGCTGGTTGCTATTTTTGCACCTGTCATTGCTCCCTATGACCCAACCTATCAGGACTATTCTGCCGTACTGGCAGAGCCCAGCATGGCTCATCCCTTTGGAACCGACGAATACGGCCGTGATATTCTTTCCAGAATTATTTACGGTTCCCGTGTTTCATTAAGTATCGGTATCGTAGCTCAGGTGGTTGCCTCTTGTAGGCGTTACCCTGGGCGCTGTTGCAGGCTACTACGGCGGCCGTATCGACAGTGTGATCTCCCGTATTATGGAAATTTTCCAGGCATTCCCGGATCTGATCTTTGCCATGGCGATCATGACCTTCCTGGGAAAAGGTGTTTTAAACCTGTTTATCGCCCTAGGACTTTTAACCTGGGTTCGTACTGCCCGCATGATCCGCGGTTCTGTGATGCAGTTAAAGGAAAAGGAGTACATAGAGGCCAGCCGCGCCTGCGGAGCATCTACCTTCTGGATCATCACCAAGGGACTGGTTCCCAACTGCCTCTCTACCATCATTGTTTTAGTTACTCTGGGTATCCCCAATGCGATCATGTATGAGGCATCCTTAAGTTTCCTTGGTATTGGTATCCAGCCACCTACACCTTCATGGGGAAATATTATTTCTGCAGCTCAGACCTTTATCAGCTACCGTCCGGTCTACAGCATTATGCCTGGTGTGGCAATCATGATCACGGTAATCGCATTTAACATTTTCGGTGACGGCTTAAGAGATGCATTAGATCCCAAGCTGAAAAACTGATGAAGGAGGACCCAATGGCAGATAAAATACTGGAAGTTAAAAATTTAAAGACATATTTTCGTACCGATGCCGGACTGGTAAAGGCGGTCAATGACGTAACCTTTTCCGTTGAGAGGGGATAAAACCCTGGGGATCGTAGGAGAATCCGGCTGCGGTAAAAGTATCACTTCTCTTTCCATTATGGGACTGGTGGAAACGCCTCCCGGAATCCATGCAGGAGGAGAGATCCTGTTTGAGGGAGAGGATCTGTTAAAGAAGAATGAGGATCAGATGCGTCAGATCCGAGGCAATAAGGTGGCTATGATCTTCCAGGAGCCCATGACCTCCTTAAACCCTGTATTCACCATCGGCCAGCAGTTGATGGAGGCCATTCTGCTCCATGAAAATGTTACAAAGCAGCAGGCAAGAGAAAAGGGGATCGAGATGCTTAAAAGGTTAAGATCCCTCTGGCAGAGAAGCGCTTTGACGAGTATCCCCATCAGCTTTCCGGCGGTATGCGCCAGAGAGTGATGATCGCCATGGCTTTATGCTGCAATCCCCAGCTTCTGATCTGCGACGAGCCTACTACGGCTCTGGATGTTACCATCCAGGCTCAGATCCTGGATCTGATCAATGAGCTGAAGGAAGAGACAGGCACCTCTGTTATGATGATTACCCACGATCTGGGCGTAATTGCCGAGGTTGCGGATGATGTAATGGTAATGTATGCAGGAAAGGTAGTAGAGCATGCTACCTGCGATCAGATCTTTGATGAACCTCTGCATCCCTACACCGCAGGCCTTATGAACTGTATCCCCAGACTGGACGGCGATGACACAAAGGAATTAAGTGTGATCGAGGGCATGGTGCCAAGCTTTGACGATATGCCTGAGGGCTGTGCCTTCTGTCCAAGATGTCCTTATGCAAAGGAAATCTGCCGAAAGCAGATGCCGGAGTTAGAGGAAGTAAATGGACGCAGGGTGCGTTGCTTTAAATATATGAAAGGATGGGAGGAAAGCGCCAAATGAGCGAACATATAAATGAAACGCCCCTTTTGGAGGTAAAGCATTTAAGAAAGCTTTTCCCGGTGAAACAGACATTCCGGTCCGGAGAAAAGACATTTATCAAGGCTGTGGATGATGTTTCCTTTACCTTAAACCCAAAAGAAACCCTTGGTGTGGTAGGAGAGTCCGGATGTGGAAAATCTACCATGGGACGTTCCGTACTGCGTCTGATCGAGCCTACAGATGGTGAGATCATCTATAAGGGGCAAGATTTTAAAAGGCGTCCGGTCAGGAGCTCCGGAAAATGCGTGCAGAAATGCAGATTATTTTCCAGGATCCATACGCATCCTTAAATCCCCGTATGACCATCGGTGAAATTATCGAGGAGCCCTTAAAGATCCAGAAGCGTTTCGCTTCAAAGGAAGAGATGAGAGCCCGTGTTTTAGAGGTGATGGAGGTCGTAGGTTTAAACCCGAAATATTACAACCGTTATCCTCATGAGTTCTCCGGCGGCCAGCGCCAGAGAATCGGTATCGCAAGAGCCATTGTACTGGGGCCGTCCTTAGTTGTCTGTGACGAGCCGGTTTCCGCACTGGACGTATCCATTCAGTCACAGGTATTAAATCTTCTGCGCCATCTGCAGGAGTCCATGGGAATGGCATATATTTTATTTCCCATAACTTAAGCGTTATCCGCCACATTTCCGACCGTGTGATGGTAATGTATCTGGGCCATGTGGTGGAGCTGGCTGATAAACACCAGTTATATGACAATCCCTCCCATCCATATACCCAGGCTCTGCTGTCAGCAATTCCTATGCCGGAGCGCCACAGCACCAGAAAGAAGATCCTGCTTCAGGGCGATCTTCCAAGTCCCGCAGATCCGCCTTCTGGCTGTGTGTTCCATACAAGATGCTTTATGGCTCAGGAAATCTGCTCTGTGCAGAAGCCGGAGCTTAAAGATATCGGCGGCGGCCATATGTGCGCCTGTCATTTCTGCGGGGGATGCCAGAAATAAAATGGATTTAAGCTGTAAATGATAATTACCGGCCCGAAGCAGGAAGCACGGGCCGGATCAAAGAAGGAGGCAACAGTTATGAAGATTACGGACATGAAGGTTCACATGATGCAGGTTCCCCTGGTTCGTCCCTTCCGCATTTCTCGGGGTGTAATTACCCATGCGGTGAGCTGCCTGGTGGAGATTGAGACCGACGCAGGGATCACCGGATACGGCGAAGGTTCTCCAGGCCCTCTGATCACAGGCGAAAACCTGCCGGGGACGGTAGAGACCCTGCGTGTGTTCCGTGAAAGCTCATCGGAATGGATCCAAGAGATATTGAGGGAATCAATGCTGTGATGAACCGTGCGGTTGCTTATGCGGGAACTGCAAAGGCGGCAGTGGATATTGCCTGCCACGATATTCTGGGAAAAGCAGCTGGTCTTCCTCTTTACAAGCTTCTTGGAGGACTTTCCAATACCATTGAAACGGATATGACCGTGGGAATTGATACTCCGGAGCTTATGGCTGCTGCCGCAAAGGAGCATGTGGCTGCAGGCTTCCGTGTGATAAAGACAAGGTTGGAACGAATATCGCAGACGATATTGCCAGAGTAAAGGCCATCCGTGAGGCAGTAGGCGATGATGTGAAAATCCGTCTGGATGCAAACCAGGGATGGCATGCACGGGAGGCTGTAGAGCTTTTAAAACGCCTTAACGAATACGATATTGAGCTGGTAGAGCAGCCGGTACGCCGCTTTGATTTTGAAGGCTTAAAGTATGTAACTGCCAACAGCCCTGTGCCTGTTATGGCAGATGAGAGCTGCTGGGACTCTAAGGACGCCCTCCGTCTTGTCTCTGAGAGAGCAGTGGATTTCATCAATATCAAGCTGATGAAGTGCGGCGGCCTGTGGGAAGCAAAGAAGATCGTAAATATTGCTGAAGCAGCAGGCGTAGAAATCATGCTTGGCTGTATGGCAGAGGAGAGCGGAATCGCCATCAATGCAGCAGCGGCACTGGGCGCAGCTCTCGGCAACATCACAAGAGCAGACCTGGATGCAAGTTTCTCTTTAAAGGCGCTTCCTTATGAGGGTGGATTTACCATTGAAAATACAAAAGATCTGGTTCTGTCCGAGAATCCAGGACTGGGACTTGTCCGCTTAAAGGAGGAAATGTTCCAATGAGCAGGGCAGTGACAGAGGAAGAAATGACACAGGGGATCAGCCGTCTGGAAGCCCATACCGCCCAGATCATGGAGGAGGCAAAGGCCAGAGGCATTGCCGTAGGCGTGGTAGACCGGACGGGAAGGATCCTTTATGAGAAATACTTTGGTTACCGGGATGAGGAAAAGAAGCTTCCCATTAACCGGGATACTATTTTCGGAATGGCATCTGTGACAAAGTCTTTTACTGCTCTTTCCATCATGCAGATGCAAAAAGACGGGATTCTGTCCGTGGATGACGCAGTATCCGCTTATATTCCAGAATTTACCAATAAAAACGAAGGAGCCGGTGCGATTAAGCCATCTGATGAGCCACAGTGGCGGCTACTTCCCCCTTCCAAGAATCGTTGTGGATAAAACTGCTCAGGAAATGGGGATAAAAGACAGTCTGGAAGAGGAACTGGTGGACAGAAGACTTTGCGGAGGAAGGAATCCGCAGGGTGGCAGGCCGTCTGGACAGCCAGACCCATTTTACCGGCCGTCCCGGACAGCGCATGAGCTACTGCAATGATGGCTTCGGCCTTCTGTCCGATATTGTGCGCCGCCATTCCGGATACGGTTCCTTCAGCGCATATCTGAAGGAGCGTATCTTTAAGCCACTTGGCATGGAGCGGAGCAATATCAGCTTCCTGCGCAATTCTCTGGATGAAAATGCGGCCACGCTTTACACTCTGGAGGATGGAACATGGCGGGCAGACCATGATTATGAAAACGATGCCTTTGTGCTCCATGGAGGCGGCGCCTTAAAGTCCACTCTGGGCGATATGCTTAAGTATGTCTCCATGTACTTAAATGAAGGCAAAAGCCAGGACGGAACCCAGGTCATTGACCGTGATTCCATTGAGGAAATGTGCCGTCCCAGACAGATCGTAAAACCGGGCGTTTACTACGGATACGGCCTGGAAATGAGCCAGATGGAGGACATGGTTTTAGTAGAGCACGGCGGAAGCCTTCCGGGCGTATCCTCAAACCTGTGCTTCTGTCCCCAGAAGGGCATCGGAGTGATCGTACTGTGCAATACTATGGATGTGCCGGTGTACTCCATCGGAACTATGGCTCTCCGCCTGTACTGCGGCCTGCCTTTAGAGGCAGAGCGGACAGAGCATGTGCCACGGTTCTGGAGTGAAGAGGAGAAACGTGAGCTTGCAGGCGATTACATTTCCGGAGAAGGCGACCGTTTCAGCATCAAAGAGCTGGAAAACGGTGAGCTCTCCATGAAAGTAAACGGCACGCCCATTGAGATGAAGTCAGTTTATCCATGGCAGGGAATGGTAAGAAAGAAATACAGCGACGTATATCTGACTGCGTTCAGAGATGAAAACGGAACGGTATTTGCCGCCAGATACGGAAGCCGTATCTTCCCCAAGGCCTGACATTTACAGGCTGAACGAAGGACGTAAACTTAGAAAGCATATTCAACTGAAAAGATAAAAGACAGAAAAAGGAGCTTCTGTTCCCGGCCTGAAGGCTAGAATGGGGGCTCTTTTTGTATGCTGTTCCCAAGGCCCTGGCCCCGTTGTCAGGGCTTCTTGACAATGGTTTCTGCTATTGTATAATGGGAACAGGCTGTAAAGGGGCAGCTGTAGATTTTTAATGCGGAGAATACATATGAAATACCAGATCACAGACGGAACGGTTTCTCTGGGCGGAGAAACCGTGCTTTCCCATATTGATTTTGAGATACAGGGAGCCCAGAAAATTGCGGTCGTAGGACGGAACGGAGCCGGAAAAACCACCCTTCTGCGCCTGATTGCAGGAGAGCTGGAACTGGAGCGGGATGACAGACGGCAGGGATCGGGAATCTGCTGTTCCAGAAAACTGACGATCGGGATGCTGGGACAGCAGGCGCTGCTCCATGAGGAGCGCACCGTGGAGGAATACCTGATGAGCCGCTGTCCGGCAGAAGGGCTTTTTGACAGGGAGCGGTTCGAATACGAACGGGAATATGACTGCCTGTTTACAGGACTTGGTTTTAAAAAAGAAGATAAAAAGCGGCCTTTAAGCACATTTTCAGGAGGAGAACGGACAAAGGCTGCATTGGCCGGACTGCTTCTTGAGAAACCGGATATCCTTCTTTTGGATGAGCCAACCAACCATCTGGATATGGAAACAGTTCAGTGGCTGGAAGGGTATTTAAGAAATTATGATCGGGCGGTGGTTATGGTAAGCCATGACCGCTTCTTTTTAGACCGTACGGCACAGATCGTATACGAGCTGGAGGACAGGAAGCTTACAAAATATCCGGGAAATTATACAGCCTACCGAGAGAAGAAACGAAAGGATTACGAGCTTCAGAAAAAGGCCTATATCCGCCAGCAGGAGGAGATTGCCCGGCAGGAGGAGCTGATCCGCCGGTTTAAGAATAAACCGGCCAAGGCCTCCTTGCCAGATCCAGAAAAAGATGCTAGAGCGCATGGAACGGGTGGAAGCGCCCAGAGAGGATACGGCACACATTTTTACCGGAGAGATCCTTCCTGCGGTGCCCGGAAGCAAATGGGTTCTTGAGGCGGAGCATTTAAAGATCGGTTATGAAGGCCATCCGCTTTTGGAACTGAGCCTACGGATGAGAAAGGGGCAGAAGATCGCTCTTTTAGGGGAAAATGGAGCGGGAAAGACTACATTTTTAAAGACAGCCGCCGGATTCCTTCCTCCGGTGGATGGAGTCTGCTCCCTTGGAAATAATATTACCATCGGTTATTTTGATCAGTATTCCTCAGCCATTGAGTCGGAACAAACGGTAGCGGAGCATTTTTCAGAGCTTTTCCCGTCCCTGAACCAGAAGGAAGTGCGGACGATCCTGGGCTCCTATCTCTTTCCGGGAAAGGAGGCATCCAGAAAAGTAAGCTCCCTGTCCGGCGGGGAAAAGGCCAGACTGGTGCTGGCAGAGCTTTTGCAGAGCCGCCCCAATTTCCTGATTCTGGATGAGCCCACCAACCATATGGATATACAGGCAAGAGAAACTCTGGAATCTGCCTTTCAGGCTTATCAGGGAACCATTCTTTTTGTAAGCCATGACCGGTATTTTATCCGGCAGGTGGCAAAGTCGGTGCTTATATTTGAGGGCGCAAGGGCTATGTATTACCCCTTTGGGTATGAGCACTATCTGGAACGGCTGGAAAAGGAAAAAGAAGGACTTTCGCCGGCAGCACGGATTCAGGCGGAGGAGCAGGCTCTGATCGCCGGCTTAAAGGCGGTTCCCAGGGCGGAACGCCACAGACTGAGAGAGATTCCCACCGAAGAAGCCTATGACCAGTGGAGGCTTAAAATGGCAGAGGATGCCATGAATGAGGCGGCAGGACAGGCAGAGGAGCAGATGAAGGTATGGGAGGAGAACCGTCTGAAACGGCTGTGGGAGCAGGCCGAGGAGCAGCCAGCTTCCGCTTTGGAAGCCCAGCCGTTGGAGGATATAGCGCCTCTGTGGGAGAAGTGGCATCAGGCCTGCATGGACTGGTATGAGATATGGAGTGAGCTGCACCCGGAGCCGGAGGCGCCTGAACCGGAAAAGTTCGCTGATTTGGAATCAAAGGAGGATGCAGAATGATACTGATAAAAAATGCAGACGTATATGCACCGGAGCATCTGGGGATTAAGGATGTGCTGATATGCGGAGCACAGATTGAGGCAGTGGGAGAAGGTCTGGAAGGAGGAAGCGGCTGCCGGATCATAGATGCAGAGGGAAAGAAGCTGACGCCGGACTGATTGACCGCCATGTCCATGTGACCGGAGGAGGCGGAGAGGGAAGTTTTCATACCCGTACGCCCCAGATACAGCTTTCATCTGTTATAAGAGCTGGGATCACGACTCTGGTGGGCCTTCTGGGAACAGATGATGTAAGCCGCACGCCGGAGGATCTGATCGCCAAGGTAAAGGCCTTAAAGGAGGAAGGAATTTCAGCGTATGCCCTCTGCGGCGCTTATGGTGTGCCTTCCCCTGCCATTACAGGAAGCATAAAGAAGGATATTGCCTTTATTGATGAGATTTTGGGTTTAAAGCTGGCAGTCTCCGACCACAGAGCACCCAATATTTCCACAGAGGAGCTGATCCGTCTGGCAAGCGATGTGCGGACTGCAGGCATGATCAGCGGAAAGTGCGGCTGTGTGGTGCTTCATATGGGGGATGGAAAAAAGATGCTGAGTCAGGTTTTTGAGGCACTGGAGGAGACGGAGATTCCCGTGAAAACCTTTCAGCCCACCCATGTAAACCGCAATCATGAGCTGTTTCTGGACAGCCTTAAGCTGGCGAAGCTTGGGGGAACCATTGATCTGACCTGTGAGGATTTCCCTCATGGTTTGATGGAAGACGGAAAGGATCCTGTGATCGGCCTTTTGGAGGAAGCCCGCCGGGCCGGTGTTCCCATGGAGCGGATGACTTTAAGCTCAGACGGACAGGGAAGTTGGTCCAATTATGACGAATATGGAAACCTGGTGGAAATGGGGGTTACGGATGTGGGAAATATGTATGCCCAGCTTCGTTCGCTGGTGTTAAACGGAGGGTTTGTACTTTCAGAGGCTCTCTCCTTTTCACTTCAATCCTGCAAAGGCCCTGGAGCTGTTCCCGAAAAAAGGCTGTATCGCGCCGGGAGCGGACGCAGATCTGCTTTTAATGGGAGAAGCCCTTGCTCTGGATACGGTGATTGCCAGAGGGCGGGTGATGATGGAGGCAGGAGAACTGCTTGTAAAAACGTATGAAACATTTTAATCTCTAAAGTCAAGTCTTTTCTTACCGGCAAAATACTCAAAAAACAGAACATATCTTTGTGCAGGATACCAGTTTCCTTTTATGTAAAAATATAAGATAGTTCAGGTAAGCGCTTACAATACAGAATATTTAGAAAACACTGAATCCATACACAGGAGGTACACCCATGAACATGTGGACAGAGGATCTGGTACTGCCGGAAGAACTGCGGAAGGAACGTCTGCAGAAGGAACCGGCCAGCTACACAGCCTGGATTCTGGGAAAATCCGGAAAAACACAGGAAAAGAAGAGAGAAAGCAGTGATAATCTGTCCGGGAGGCGGATATGAGCATCTTTCTCCCAGAGAGGGAGAACCCATTGCCATGAAATATCTGGCCATGGGCTATCATGTGTTTGTGCTTCACTATAGTCTGGCTCCGGAGCGATTCCCCACAGCCTTAAGGGAGCTGGCTCTGCTTACGGCAAAGATACGGGAGCATGCAGACGAATGGAGGATTGATTCAGAGGGAATCATCGTATCTGGCTTTTCTGCCGGAGGCCATCTGGCTTTGAGCCTGGGGGTTCACTGGGATAAGGAATGGCTGTCAGGGCCTCTGGGATTAACGCCTGAGCAGATCCGCCCTAATGGGCTTATCCTCTGCTATCCGGTAGTGACGGCAGGAGAAGGCTGCCACAGAGGCTCGGTGGAACGTCTCTTGTGGGGACAGATGCTTACGGAAGAGGAGCAGATGATCCCGGAGCGCGGGACGGAAGAAAAGGAAATGCTGAGAGAGTTGATTTCTCTTGAAAAGCAGGTCGGTTCCCATACGCCTCCTGTGTTTTTATGGCATACCGTAACAGACCAGACGGTTCCGGTGAGAAACGCTCTGATTTTGGCAGAGGCCCTGATAAAGAGCGGCGTTTCTTTGAGCTTCACCTTTATCCCGTTGGACGCCACGGACTTGCCCTGGCGACGGAGGAAACGGCAGACGGGCAGGAGAGCAATATAGAGCAACAGTGCCAGAGCTGGATCGTTCTGGCGGAAAAATGGCTGGAGCATTTTTAGAACAGGATAAATAAAACAGGACATCAGGGTACGAGGAAAACAGGACATGAAAAGACGAGACATAGGAAAGCTTCTACTCATAGGTCTGGCAGCTGCGGGCCTTCAGGGCTGCAGCCAGACGGCGGAAACAACAGCGGCAGACGTAGAGAAACCACAGGTACAGACAGAGGCAGAAACGGACGCAGCTTCTGAAACGAAAACAGCAGAAGAGCACACCTGGCAGTTTACATATTTCGGCACATCTACCAACGAAAAGTCAAATACCATGGCAGAGGGAGGAAGCCTGAAAAATGGGATTTCTCTTACCTCCTGTACGGTAAAGGAAGACGGAAGCATTGACAAAAAAGGCGGAAAATTTGCAGCAGGAGAAGGCTATGACGGCATTTCCTTTTATTATACAGTCATTGACCCTGAAACAGAGAATTTCCGTTTAAAGGCAGACGTAACCATTGACTATATCAATCCCAAGCCGGACGGCCAGGAGGGAGTAGCCATTATTGCCAGAGACAGTATTGGTGAGGATACAGTGGCAGACTGCTCCTTTTTTACAAATTCCGCGGCAGTCATCGGAAGCAGTTTAAGCTATTATGATGAGGACGGCACAAAGACCTCCATGAAGGACGGCATCGGATACCGGATGATCACAGGAGTAGAATCGGACACTACGCCGCCGGAGGCAGGAAAGCTGACTCTGGATTCAGAGGCATTTGACAAGGAAACACTGCTGACAGCGGGAGAAACCTACACCATGGAGCTGCGAAAGACCAATACAGGCTATGAGGCTTATTATGACAAAGAGGGAAATGAATATTCCCGCACCCTGTATGGTGCTGAGAACCTGAATGTAATTGATAATTCAGTTTATGCAGGATTTGCTGTAGCCAGAGGCTGCAATGCCACTTTTAACAACATTGAATTTGAGGTAACAGACCCGGCAAAAGATGCGCCTGCAGAGGAACGTCCTGTAGAAAAGGAAAATGTAAGCTTTACCTTCCTTTCCTCCAATACGTCCGGTTCCAGCGAGTATCCCCTTTCCTTTAAGACGAATGCAGACGGTACGGCTGTGATCTCCGATAAAGAAGGAAATGCTTTGGATACTCTGGAAGTAAAGGCAGAGGTTCCGGTAAAGGCTTCCTATCCGGTAAAAGAGGGAGAATCATTTTATCATCGCATTTACTCCCAAAGAGGGATATAAGATCAATGAATATACAGAGCTTGCAAATTACGGAACTGTTTCTTTTGATGAGACAGTAAGCTGCCGTATCTTATCCGGTGATACCATCTTTATTTCCAAAGACGGCACACCCGATGGGACGGGAACAAAGGAAGCTCCCATTGATCTGGCAACGGCGTTCTGGTATGGGGCTCCCGGACAGAGCTTTGTAATGGAAGGAGGTACCTATACCTTTAAGGAAGGGCTTACCGTTCTGCGCGGCGTAGATGGAACAGAGGATGCGCCCATTGTTCTGGCTCCGGCAGAGGGAGAAAGGGCAGTTCTGGACTTTGCAAAGGAAGGCACAGGCCTTCAGCTTTGGGGGGATTACTGGCATATTAAAAATATTGACGTATGCAATGCCTCCGACGGAAACTGTGGAATCCGCCTTTCAGGCCATCACAATATTTTAGAGGGAATTAAGACCTATAATAACGGAAACACCGGCCTTCAGGTCAGCGGAACATCCGAGGAGACCATTGATATGTGGCCTTCGGACAACCTGATCTTAAACTGTACCTCCTATAATAACTGCGATGAAGCCATGGAGGATGCAGATGGCTTTGCAGCCAAGCTGACCTGCGGAGAAGGAAATGTGTTCCGGGGCTGCATTGCTGCCTATAATGCGGATGACGGCTGGGATCTCTTTGCCAAGATCGCCACAGGAAAAATCGGAGCAGTGACCATTGAGGACTGCGTGGCATTTAAAAACGGTTATGTGTATGATGAATCCGGCAGCGTGATCGATGCTGGAAACGGAAACGGATTTAAAATGGGAGGCAGCGGCATCAGCGGCCATCATGTGTTAAAAAACAGCATTACCTACGAAAACAAAGCAAAGGGCATTGATTCCAACAGCTGTCCGGATATTGAAATCTACAATAATGTTTCTTTCAACAATGAAGGCCCTAATATTGCCATCTATACCGCCAACCGGGCAGATACGGCCTATGTGGCAGAGAGGAATATTTCCTATGGCACAGGGGAAGGCCACAGTGAGGACATTCAGCTAAAGGGTCAGGATGCAAGCAGCATTTACAGCGAAACCAATTATTTCTATCATGAGGACACGAAGGCCTACGAAAACAGCAAGGGAGAGAAGGTAACGGACGACTGGTTCGTATCCCTGGATACTACTGTGATGCCGAAACGGGCAGAGGATGGTTCCCTCCTGTTAAACGGACTTCTGGAGAGAAAATAAACCATAAAAAGAGGACAGAGAATCCCTGTTTAGGGGGTGACTCTGTCCTTTTAAAATGCTACAATCAATCTTTAGAAAGTCTTTTATATTTTATACACCTTATTTTTGTTTTTATATTTTATCATATGGATGTAAGGAGGAAACAGATATGAGTGGGGATCGGATCC
>SCPO01001353.1_pt1 | contig 29201 bp, 23 predicted proteins | sample 6106821 | NCBI WGS metagenome assembly SCPO01 (sample SAMN10720448, study PRJNA508395) | human gut metagenome | isolation source: Participant 2 stool, 0 month | host: Homo sapiens | collected 2017 | reverse complement strand
TTAGGAGTAATGACAGATTGAACCTATCCGAAATGATTTACAGCACATATGCGGGCGCATTCAAATGCGCCCCTACAAATAAATGATTGGTGATGTTGCCTAAAAGAAGATTTCTTTGTCTTTATGAATCTGTTTTTTATAAAAGATATGTATCTTTGCACCAAAGAAAACATCATGCATCATCCTGAAATAGCCATAGTAGACCCAAATACCCTCACTTGCCTGGGGTTAAAAAACATTTTGGAAGATATCATTCCAATGGCTACTATCCGTGTATTCCATTCCTTTGGTGAGCTGACGGATGACACACCGGACATGTATGCCCATTATTTTATCTCTGCCCAAATCTATTTTGAACATACTTCCTTCTTTTACTTCGTAAACCAAAAACAATTGTATTAGCAGGAGGTGACAACCAGCCTCAATTATCCGGTGTTCCCAAACTGAATATCTACCAAGATGAAGGTTCTTTGATAAAAGACATCCATCAATTGCGCCAATATGGACATCAGGCAAGAAAACAAGCAGCAGATAAAGCAATGCACATAGAAAAAACGGAACATGAATTGTCTGTCCGGGAAATAGAAGTATTGATACTTATCACCAAAGGACTTATCAACAAAGAGATAGCCGACAAACTTAATATCAGCCTGACCACCGTTATCTCCCACCGCAAGAACATTACTGAAAAACTGGGCATCAAGTCTGTTTCCGGTCTTACCGTTTATGCTGTGATGAATGGCTACATTGAAGCAGACAGAATATAAAATCCTCATTTATTAGGATTGCACACATATCAGGTTTACCGTTACTTTGCAGCCGGAATCATTCTCCATCATGGATTATACAGAGTGGAATATATAAATTTTCCGCCTGGTAGAAACTTGTAGCAACTCTGGTTATCCGTGATGTATCAAATAAAACCAAACAATAAATATGAGAAAAAACATTTTATTCATTACATCCTGCCTGCTGGCTGCAACAACTTTTGCTGAAGATATCAACACGCTGCCTAAGGACACTACAAAAGTCATTGATATAGAAGAGGTGGTAGTTATCGCTTCACCTAAAGAAACCGGAAAATTAAGGGAACTTCCTACAGCCGTATCTTTACTCTCCCAAAAAGATATGCAAGCAAACCAAATCACCACTTTAAAGAACGTGAGTTCACTGGTACCCAATTTCTTTATGCCCGACTATGGTTCAAGACTCACCTCAGCCATTTACATCCGGGGAATCGGATCGCGTATCAATACTCCTGCGGTAGGTTTGTATGTGGACAATATCCCTTACATTGACAAATCTGCATTTGATTTCAATTTTTATGATATAGAACGTATTGATATTCTTCGCGGTCCACAAGGAACCTTGTACGGACGCAATACCATGGGGGGACTAATCAAGGTACATACCCGCTCTCCATTCTCCTATCAGGGAACAGACGTAAAACTGAGTTATGGAACAAAAAGTAACTACCGCAGTGCTTCATTAACCCACTACCACCGTTGGAGTGACTGTTTCGCTTTCTCCGCCGGTGGTTATTATGAGGGATCAGACGGATTCTTCCGCAATTCGCTCAATGGGAAAAAAGTAGATAATATGGAAGCGGGAGGCGGACGAATACATGCTATCTGGCTGCCTTCAGAAAACTTAAAACTAGACTTCACCATAGGCTATGATTATAATGACGAAGGGGGATACCCTTATTACTATACAGGAGCTATAGACGGATACGACAAAGAGAATGAAAAATATAAAAACTACATAGGGAAGATTTCATACGATCAGGATTGTACTTATCGCCGTGGACTGTTCAATACCGGTTTGAATATTGAATACCAGGCGCAAAAGTTTATCTTAAGCGCTGTTACAGGATTCCAGAATTTAAACGACCGTATGTTTATGGACCAGGATTTCCTGCCTGTCAGCATTTATACCATTGAGCAGAAGCAGCGTCTGAATACCATCAGTGAAGAAATTACTTTTAAAAGCAAAAACAACAAGCGCTGGCAATGGGTTACAGGGGTTAGTGGTTTTTATCAATGGCTACATACCACCGGTCCGGTAAACTTCATGGAGGACGGAGTGACCGATATGATCGAAGGAAACATCAACAATACTTTCAAGAAAATTCATTTAGACGATCCCCGCCGTACCCCTGAAATGAGTCTGGACGTTTTGAACAACCGTATCCGCGTAAGTGGAAGTTTTGACACACCGGTATTCAGCACCGCACTGTACCACCAATCTACATTCAACGACCTGTTTGTGAAAGGCCTTTCAGTAACAGCAGGTTTGCGCTTGGAATATGAAAAAATGTCTATGAATTATTTCTCGGATAGTAATATTGATTTCGATTTCTTTCTTAAAATGGCAATGCCTCCCTTAATATTCCATTCAGGAATTTGAATGCCGCACCGCTATTGGAAGGAAAAGAAAAACGACTATGTACAGCTACTTCCCAAGCTAGCTTTTAAATACGATTTCAGCCCTGCAAACAATATGTATGTAAGCATAACCAGAGGATATCGTTCCGGAGGTTATAACGTACAGATGTTTTCAGAACTGATACAAAATGACATGCAACAAAAAATGATTGAAGCCATACTAGACAAGGCACCAGAATCTATGGCAGGTATGATAGAAGGAATGATCAAGCAACACATGCCCAACTACGGAAAAGAATTGAACGTACAAGAAACAACTGTCTACAAGCCCGAGTACAGCTGGAATTACGAAGTGGGATCACATCTCAGTTTGTTCAACGGCAAACTGAAGACCGACCTTGCCGCATTCTACATGGATACCCACGACCAACAAATCGCCAAATTTGTCAATAGTGGCTTGGGACGAATGATGGTCAATGCCGGTAGTAGCGAAAGTTATGGAATAGAGGCCAGCTTTCTGGCATCCATCAACAAAAACCTGAATATGAATGTAAGTTATGGATATACTCATTCCACATTCAAAAATATGACGGAGGTACTACATCATCAGAAGAGCAAATTGATTATAGCGGCAATTATGTACCATTTGTTCCCCGCCATACCATGAATGCAGGCGCAAATTATAGTTTCTTTTTCGATAAAAGCAATTGGATGCAAAGCCTGACTTTAGGCATGAGCTATACCGGAGCAGGAAAAATTTATTGGACTGAAAAAAACAATGTCTCACAAAGTTTTTACGGAACACTGAACGGGCGCATTTCTTTGCAGACAAAAGCTTTACAGATAGATGTATGGGGACGTAATTTAACCAACAAGGATTATACAACCTTCTATTTTGAAACCATGCATAGAGGATTCGAACAAAAAAGCAGGCCTTTACAACTGGGAGTGGATATACGTTATCACTTCTAACCATTCTTGCAAAAACAGAAAGGGGGGTTCATCACGAACTCCCTTTCTGTTTCCACATTTACCAAATCAAGTTTATTTTTTATTCTGTCACACCAAGAAAAGCAAGAACTTTATTATTGCTGTAAATGATACCCATAGCTTCTAGAACAAACCTATTTGTTTTAGTGTATGTACATAGAGAAAATGCTGTTTACAATAGAAAACTGCTTGAGCCTTTGTCAAAAGAAACAAACAATAAAATTATTCATTGACAGCGCCGCAATGAGGACACACTCCTTTATTCTTTATCTTCGCCCCACAATTTCCACAACTGAATTTATACCGGGAAGCATGCTTTATACGATTAAATGACCATACAGCATATACCAATAAACATGGATAACCCAAATAGTAATACGTAGTAAATGTAAAAAACAAATATAAAAAGATACAGCAGGACATCAATCCCAACAAATAAAAACATGCAGCTTCAATATGTGTCTGATGAAACAAATCATCCAAAGTAGCCAACCCCACAAGAATAATCCCCCCAATATTAAACATGAAAAGAGAAAGAATAAAAGGTAAGCTAAAAGGATTCAAAGAAGGATTATAATAAAACTGCTCCCAAGTTCCCGGAACAAAATGCTGAATACTGGCATAAAGCGTAGCTGCTGTAGCTACCAACCAAGAAAGAACTGTAGGAAAAACGCTATCAATATCATTCAACCAGATTAATTGCAGCTTCTGGCGACGAATAGCCCTATGAATATACCAAATACCGAAAAAGCCTAATATGACAAAGAAAGCGATGGTATGAGAATTACTGAAAAAATGAATAAACTGTGACACTGAATCCACAGGAACTACTTTCTCCAACAATTCCTTTTCATGTATCCATCCCATTGTTTCCTGGTCCCGTGCTACCTTTACCCATACAGAATCCACACTATCAGCAGCTTGTATCATAAACTCCGCTACCACCAGCCGTTCTCCTTTAAAAACAGGAAGCACATCAACCAATGGCAGTTGCTGTAACATAAGCGAATCTGAAGTAACCTCAAAATTACTGTTTAATGTATAATGCCGTTCTATCAAATAATTGACAGAATCCCTTTTCTTTTGCGGCATATCCCCACTCGGAGTAACAGGTGAAGGATATTGGCAAGCCATTAAAATAGCCAACACCAAAAACAGTAATCCGATGTACTTACTTTTCAGCATAGACTTTCATCTGACAATTCTTACAATCAAACTCTAAGCGGAAACGTCTGTTATCCGAGCTAACCAAATAATAAGGTTCCCTATAAGGAGAACGCACTTTATGCCAAGAGGGACACCATCCCATACTATAACGCAAACAATGCTTGCAAAACATCAATACCGCTTCTTCTGCCGGAGCCTTTTCATAAGCCGGAGCAATACGCTGCACGCCATGATTCCTATAGAAGGAAATAGCATCAGCATTCATCACATTTCCCAAATAAGTCAATTCATTCACAGGAAAAGCATGATGCGTTCGAGGCAACTTGTAAATTTCCTGCCGATAGTTAATACGGCGCACTTCCAGCAGTTTCTCTATTCCCTTACGGCGAAGTTCGGCAAGCATAGAAGCCGGAATAAACCAATTGTCCGACCAGTCAATCACTATATCTGACGCTTCAAATGGAGTATTTCCTAACTTTCCAAGTTGTGTACGCAAGTTATCTTCCTGCGGAGTACGGGCACGTTCCTTCTCCCTTTCCAGCACCACACTGACACTGTGATCATCTTCATCGGTCAGAGACAGAGTAAAGCCCCGATTATTTTCAGCCAATTTTAAAATGACAGCAATTTTCCTTTCAGCTGATTTACGCGACATCAACCTCTCAAATTCCTGATCAAAATTACGATAAAGTATCGTACGGGGCTTTATCCGAGGCATCTCTTGAGGAAATAACTTATTATTCTCCACCCGGTTTATGCGAAATCCCTGCAACTTACCAGTCTCATCCAAAAAACAGACGCCATCTCCATTATTAAAAGACTTGATTCCGGCTACGGTAAGATAATTACCACGAATTTCCTTCACTGTCCCCATCTCCTCCCTAAAGACTTGGGAGTATCAAAAAAAAATATCCTTATTCCTGTCAAAAAGAAAATAATTAGTAAAACCACGACTGAAACTCTTATCCAATTGAGGTTTGAACTCTAATTTCACTTTTCCCGATGAAGCACGGATATACTCTTTACGACGTTTGAAAACAGTATCCAGCTTCTGGCGATAATAAGCTGTTACATTTTTAACGTAAGATACATCCTTCAAACGTCCCTCTATTTTCAGGGAAGAAGCTCCGGCATCCAGCAATTGCTCCAACTCTTCGCTCTGATTCAAATCTTTCAGAGACAATAAATGCTTATTCCTTACTATAGATTTACCGTCCGCATCTACCATATCAAAAGCAAGGCGACAGAACTGGGCACATTCTCCCCGATTGGCACTACGTCCGAAACAAGCCTGACTAACATAACATTGTCCACTATAGCTTACACACAAAGCACCATGTACAAATACCTCCAAAGGCACATCAGGACAAGCATGATGGATATTTCCTATTTCAACAAGAGAAAGTTCACGAGCCAATACCACCTGACGGAAACCTGCCTCAGCCAGGAATCTTACTTTTTGAGGAGTACGATTATCCATCTGTGTGCTGGCATGTAACGGTATAGGTGGCAGATTCAATTCCAACAATCCCATATCCTGCACGATCAAAGCATCCACTCCGGCACGGTATAAATCCCAAATCATTTTTTCCGTATCCTTCAGTTCCTCATCCTTCAGAATCGTATTCACCGTCACATAGATACGAACATTATACACATGAGCGTACCGCACCAACTCAGCGATATCCTCCAATGAATTCCCCGCAGCCGCACGTGCTCCGAAACGGGGAGCACCAATATAAATGGCATCAGCACCGTGATCAACAGCTGCAATACCGCACTCCAGATTTTTAGCAGGAGCTAATAATTCTATTTTTCGTTGTCTGATCATCGTATCTGATTTATATCAAACGGGGTTTCCTGATATACATAATAGTTCAACCAATTAGAAAACAACAAATTGGCATGTCCGCGCCAACGCACCACCGGGGCATTGTCCGGATTATCGTCCTTATAATAATTTACAGGCATTTCAATAGGCAACCCTTTCGCCAAATCACGCTTATATTCCGTATCAAGCGTATAAGGAGAATACTCCGAATGCCCGGTAATAAAGAATTCACGCCCATTACGAGCCATAGCCATATAAACCCCAGACTCATCAGACTCAGCTATTAAAGCCAACTCTTTTACTTTCAGAATATCCTCACGGTGTATTTCGGTATGACGGCTATGTGGTACAAAAAACTCATCATCAAAACCACGGAATATGGGCAATCCCTGTACATTGATATGATGACGGAAAATACCAAACATTTTTTGTTTCAGCGGATATTTGGGAACTCCATAGAAATGATAAAGCCCGGCTTGAGCCGCCCAACAAATATAAAGAGTTGAGGTAACATGAGTACGCGCCCAATCAAAAATAGTAGTAATCTCATCCCAATAATTCACATCCTCATACGGCATCTGCTCTACCGGAGCTCCCGTAATAATCATCCCGTCATATTTCTCGTCGCGCATCAAATCAAAGTCATGATAGAATGCTTTCATATGTTCTACCGGCGTATTTTTCGATGTATGGCTTTTCAACTTCATAAATGATATTTCCAACTGCAAGGGAGTGTTGGAAAGCAAACGTACCAAATCCGTTTCTGTCGTTATCTTCAACGGCATCAAATTCAATATCACGATTTTTAACGGACGAATATCCTGTGCACTGGCACGTGAATTGTCTATGACGAAGATATTTTCCTCCTTCAGCAATTCAATAGCAGGTAGTTTATCGGGTAAATTTAACGGCATTTTCTTATCTGTTAATTAGTTGTAAGTGCAAAATTAAAAAAATCCCGCCAATTCTCCTTATTAAACGATCTTTTGGAACAAATAAAATGAGAATAATTATATTTTAGCCTGCTGATATTCACCTTCCTCTTTCGTATTCTCCTGCATTTCGAGGACAATGACAAAAGGTCGGTCAGTTTTATATGAAGCAGGTACAGCTACATGATACAAGGAACTGTTCCGCTTGTTTTTACCTGCATTCTGAATTTCCGTTTCCTGATTATTTTCTAGGAAATAAGCCTTCATGGGTATGATTCCACCTTTCGGTATTTCTATCTTCAGCAGGTTATTAATCGGGCGGTTGAATACGCACATATACAATTTATTGCCTTTCTGCGTAAAGTATCCCCAATCTTGTTTCTGTACTGTTGAATGGGAAGTACCATAAATGGCTTCTTTATTTATTTTCATCCAATCCCCTATTTCTTTGGCTAGCTTGGTTTCTTCCGAACGGATATTCCCTTTTCCGTCTGGACCGAAGTTGAGTACAAAATTTCCATTCAGAGAAACGGCTTTCACCATCATCTCCAATAAATCGTATGATGTCTTTACGTATCCCCGCCATTCAGCATGATATCCCCATTGATTTTCAGGAATGGTCATCACACAATCCCAATCACTACCATTCAGGTCTTCTAGGGAGTTTGGCAAATCCCGTTCCCAAGTCTGGTCATAATCATCAATCAGGTCTCCATTAGAATCATAATGCCGTTTTCCATATTCATCGGCACGAAAACGACTGCCAATGATGAGTCCCGGATGGAGCTTTCTCAATTCAAGACCTAAAGTATCCACCCACGCCGCTTCATTCATCCAGGCTTTATCCCAACTGCCGTCAAACCATAATCCTTTGATAGCAGGGTAATCAGTCAGCAACTCTATCAATTGATTGCGGGTAAACTCCTTGAAAGTTTCATACGCAATACTATCTTGCCGGGTTTCTGGAGGTGCAGGACGATAACCTTTATGGTTCCAGTCAATAATGGAAAAGTAGAGATGCACATCAATTCCCTCAGCGGTATAGGCATCTACTATTTGTTTCACTACATCTTTTTTATAGGGAGTATGGGCTATGGTGTAATCAGTATATTTACTAGGCCACAGACAGAAACCATCATGATGCTTCGTTGTAAATATCATATAATTCGCCCCCATCTGCCTGGCCTGTTTGGCCCATGCCTTTGCATCGAAAGAAGTGGGGTTAAACTGTTTGTACAAGCTATCATAGGCATCTTTAGGCATTTCTTTCCACGAGCGTATCCATTCGGCAGCTCCGGGATAGCATTTACCTTCCCAAAAGCCACCGGGAATGGCATATACTCCCCAATGGATGAATTGTCCCAGTCCATGCTGACGCCAACGTTCCATATCTGCATCGGTACGGTTACCTATTCTATGAGCTCCATGCTGCAAGGGAATGGATGCCCGTCTTGTCTGTGCTTGTGCCCAAAGGGGCATTGACAGAAATAAAAATAAAATATAAAAACACTTTTTCATGTTTTCGTTCATTTTAAATTTAGTTTTGAGTTAAATGTATAAAAAATCCACCACGAATTAAAGTCCGACATGTTCCTTTGTTTTCTCTTTCGGATCGGACAAATTAAGTCTATTTTTATTTTCCGGTGAATAACTCCATCGAATGGTATCTTCAAGAGTTTTCCCTTGATGATCCACTCGGGCTTCAATTACATTTTCCCCTTTATTCAATGTCACATTTTCAAAAATATAATGTACCGAAGTCTGTCCTTTACTGACTGTTTTCACTTCTGTCCCATTAACAAACAAACGGGGAACACCTACGTTACAATACACCGTTACGGGAGTCACTTCATTCTCACGCTCAGTAGCTCTTCGTTGGGTTATATAAAGCACCGGCTCTTTGCTCCAATTGGCTTTATACCAATAGAAAGGATCTTTCTTTGTTTGTCTATCAAAAGTAACCAACCCCTTCATATTACGTGCCTTTACGCCACCCTGTGCCGTGGCCGGAGTAGCAAAATCAAAAGTATTCCAAATATAAGAAGCTACCAAATAAGGGTGTTTGGAGATTACCCCCCACTGAATTTCGTGAAATTTAGTAGAGAATGTCTCAGGATAAAATTGAGAAAAGTATCTTCCGACTTCGCCTACTGCCTCTTCCTGTTGGTGAATATTGGCCTCGGCACCATACTCAGAGAAAACAACCCGGTAATCTGGGAAATTCTGCTCCATACCTGTTACCCATTTTTCTATGTCGCCAATCTTGCCTCCATACCAACCGAAATAATGATTGATACCTTGAACATCAGCGTTCAGGTTAGACTCTTGATTTACCACAGAATATCCATTGACGGAAGCAGTAAGACGATAAGGATCTTCCGTTTTGGCCAGGTCATTCAATTCGGTGGTCAATGACACGGTATAATTATAAGGAGCGTATACTTCGTTATGAAGTCCCCAAATATAAATGGAAGGATGGTTGTAGTTCTGACGGATCAATTCCACCAATTGTTGTTTGGCATTGCCACTTTCCTGTGTACTGACACGATTGACAAATGGAATTTCCGCCCAAACCATAAAGCCGATGCTGTCACATTTTGCATAAATACGTTCCGCTTGTTGGTAGTGTGCAAAACGGATAGTTGTGGCACCGATTTCCCGAATGATAGCCAAATCCGTATCATGCTCCTTATCTGTCAATGCACTCCCCAACTTCCACCAATCCTGGTGACGGCATACTCCGTACATAGGCACTTTCTTACCATTGAGATACATTCCGTCCGCAGCCTTCAGCTCATAATGACGCAAGCCCAAGGGCTGGCTCACTTCGTCAATGACTTTCCCGTCCGCCAAAAGATTGACTACAACTTTATATAAATAAGGATCTTCCAGACCTTGCCATAAATGGGGATTCTTGATGGTAAAGTCCTGATCATATATTTGCCTTCCCTGTGGCGAAACCGTTACAGGAAATTGCTGCTGTGCCTTCACCCTACCGTCACGCTCATAAATCGTAGTGGAAACTACGATTTTTTTAGCTTGCGCTTTCTTGTTTTCAAGTTTTATCTTTATGTTTACATCAGCCGATTTACGATTCACATTCTTCTGACTGATATAAATGCCCGGAGATGCATAGTCCGTTACAGCTATATTCACCGGTTCGGTAACGATTAATTCTACAGGACGATAAATCCCCCCATACACTCCGAATAAAGTATTATTGACCGGAATAACATTAGGCCGGGGAGAGTTATCGACTTTCACCAAAATTTCATTAGACTCTCCATATTTCAACAATTTACTGATTTCAATGGCAAAAGCTGAATACGCGCCCTTATGATTACCGGCATAGGTTTTGTTAATATACACGTCGGCAACAGAACCTACACCTTGAAAACGTAAGAATACCCTTTTACCTTTCAGTTCTGCTGCCGGGGTATATTGTTTTTTATAATATGCCTCACCGGCATAATAATTATTCATTTCGGTCTGCATATCCGTAGCATTCCACGTATGAGGAATGGTGACATCCTGCCACCGGGCATCAAAACCGGCAGAGAACAACAGAGGATCTTTAGAAAAAGGTCCTTTCTTAAAACTCCAACCTTCATTAAAAGAAGTTATATCTCTAGCCTGGACAAAACGAATAGAGAAGGCACAGAGAAAAACTAGCGAAATGAAAAAAAGATACTTTTTGTTTTTCATAATATATGACTGATAATGATTATTCGATCAATTTTATTATTTCGGTTCCCGCCATAAGGAAGGCTCCCACCCCATATACGGCTGTCATTTCACGCGTTACTTTTTTAGGATCGGCTCCGATAGGTTGAACCCACCCGACCTTTCCATTTTGATCAACAGTAGAAGTCAGTGCTTTCCATGCTTTCCGGACAACAGGCAGATAAGATGTATCCAGCAAATGATGATTCAGCCCATAGGCCAACCCATAGGTTATCAAGGCAGTGGAACTGGTTTCGGGTGACGGGTAACTATCCGGATCAAGCAAACTGGCATGCCAAAATCCTTGATCATCCTGTAACTTACTTAATTGAGCAGCCAACTCTACAAACAATTGCACATAAAAAGGTCGCAGACCCGAGTCTTTGGGTAATAATTCGAGTATATTGGCAATTCCTGCCAAAACCCATCCATTTCCTCTGCCCCAAAAGACTTTTGTGCCATTCGCTTCTTGTTTACCAAAATAACTGTCGTCACGAAAGAACAAATGGTTAGTCCAGTCATACAAATGATGATAAGTTTGCAAAAAATGAGTATGCATAAACTCGAGATAGCTGGTCTTTCCTGTGATTCGGGCCAGATGAACATAGACAGGGGGAGCCATGAACAGTGCATCACACCAAGTCCAGCACTGTTTATTGGAATATCTCATGCTGGTATCTGCCGGATGGTTCATAATCCAGTCTACTCTTTCTTGCACAGCATGAAGCATCGCATCTTTTTTATAACGATCGTACATACCCAGATAAAACTGTCCTATGCATAATTCATCTGCATGGTAATATTGATATTTCGGGTAGTCAGCAAAGTTTGCAGGAACGGACCACTCATTCTCTTCTCCTATTTTCATTAACCAATCAAGATAAGTAGAAGGTACTTCTGTTGTTTGAACCCACTTCAACATACCTGCATAAAGTACTGCATTGGTCCATGCATCAATACCATAATCATGCAGATTGCCTGTCTTTTGATAAGTAAAATTATTGATCTGCCAATCCGCTACTCGTTCCATGATTTTCTGTAGGTCGGAAAAAATTGTATCAGGTCCGATTCCTGACACACGGCTGGGCAGTATCAGTAATAGAGTAACTATCAGAATGGATAAGCGTGCTTTCATTATATTATTTTTTTTAAAGTTTATGCGAAAATAGCTATTTCGCCTTTCTGATAGCTTACTCTAATCGCTATTTATTTTATCCGATTCATTTAACGGGTCGTTTTTTTATGCTTTGCTGCAAAAGCTGTGGGTGTTTCGCCAAATACCTTTTTAAATGAATTAGTAAAATAAGCCTGACTCTCTATACCGATATGCATCATAACTTCCCTCATGGTCATGTTTTCCTCAATAATCAGCTTGGCCGCCTTACGAAGACGACAATTCAAAACAAACTCCACTACAGATTTTCCCGTCAGACTTTTCACCTTAGTGTAAAGTTTACTTCTACTCATGGATAGTTCTCCCGCAATCTGATTGATATCCATCTCGGACTGATCCATGTTCGCCTCAATAAAAGCAATAAATTGTTTTAGAAACTTATTATCCTGTTCATTGGAAGATAATTCACAGCTGTCAGCATAATAATTTTTGGCATAATGCTCTTTCAGTTGCCGCCGGTTTCTAAATATATTCTGAATGGATAATTTCAGATAAGTCAAATCAACAGGCTTTTCAAAATACAGATCAGCACCGGAATCCACTCCTTCAATCTTACTTTCCAGACTTGTTTTCGCTGTCAACAATATAACGGGTATGTGTGAAGTATTCATATCTCCTTTTATATCATTACATAAAGAAATGCCATCTTTATTAGGCATCATAATATCACTGATTATTAAATCAAAATCGGTGTGTTCTATCAGTTTTAAGGCCTCCACTCCATCACCAGCCTGCATTACCTGAAATTCATCCGACAATGATTCGGCAATCAACATTCTCAAGTCTTCATTATCCTCAATAATCAATATTTTCTTTTTAGTTGAATGCAGCAATTCATCTTCCATCCCTTTCATTTCAACAGAAGTTGCCATTTCTTCCGAGTCTGTCCGGATTATTTCTTCAGCTCTCGTTTCTTGATGCCTTATAAAATCGGATTCATTAAACATACCACTATCAAGAGGCAGACGGACAACCATATCAGTACCCCGTCCTCTTTCACTAAAAATAGAGATACTGCCTTTATGGAGCAATACCAAACTTTTAACAAGGGCCAATCCAATTCCCGTTCCCAAATGCGAATCTGTATTTACAGTATTCACCTTATAAAATCTGTCGAAAACGCTACTAATGGAATCATGAGAGACACCGACTCCGGTATCACTGACAAGGATGAAAAAAGTATCATCAACACATTCGCCCACTATAAAATTGTTCTTATATTCTGAAGTAAAACAATCTTTTCGACCTCTTGTTTCCAGCAATATTTTTCCATTGTCGGGCGTATATTTAAATGCATTATTCAACAGATTCATCACTATTTTCTCAACAATATTTCTATCCGCATAAATCGTCACAGGTAATTCAGTATCGCAAATCACCTGAAAATCAATCTTGCGTTGTTCAGCATAGTCTATAAAATCATTCGCTATTTCTTTGACTATATGATTTATATCCAATGGTTGCAATTCCAGTTTCATCATGCCGTTTTCTACCGTTCTGAAATCCATCAGTTCGTTCACCAAGTTCAAGAGACGCTGTGCATTGCCATTCAATATCCGATAATAATATTCTTTCAAACCTTCCCGTCGCAATTTGTCTAAAGCGGCTATGATAAGAGAAAGCGGAGTCCTGAAATCATGCGAAATATTAGTAAAAAAGCGCAGTTGTGCCTGATGGATCTGTTCCTTTTTATCTTTTTCTATATTCTCCAAGTAGAGTTGTAACTTTAGTTTTTTCTTGTCAGCATAATGTCTGCAAATCAAGTAAATCAGACCTATAATCATTAAGGCATAGAGGATATATGCTGGCCAACTATACCAAGGGGCAGTTTTTCTGATTACTTTAATCACTGTAGGGGTATCACTCCACACACCATCATTATTGGCAGCATAAACTTCGAAATAATAAGTTCCGGCTGGTACTTTTGAATACATGGCAATACGATTCTGTGCATTCGTAGTAATCCAATGATCATCATACTTTCTCAACCTATATTTAAACCGGTTCTTTTCAGGAATATGGTAATTGTCTGAAGAAAATTGGAAACCAAAGTTAGTCTGATCATACTCAAGGATTATTTCATGAAGTGAATTATCAAACAAATAATGGGGATGAGTGGATGTATGATCGATGAAAAAATCAGAAATAATCGCTCTGGGCTTATAACTGTTATAAGAAATCTTTTTGGGGTCAATAACGGTAAAACCATTTGTCCCGCCAAAATAAATCAAGCCGTCCATTCCTTTCATACAGGCCAAAGGATAATAAACTTGCCCTTGTGTATCTTCTCTTTTATCAAAATTCATCAATCGGTTACCTACAATATTATAACAATATAGCCCATCATCGGTTCCCATCCAAATGTTCCCGTCATCATAACAGATACTATAAATGGAATAAACACTTTGTTGCAATACATCTTTCAAAGATATAAAACGGGAAGTATTGGTATCAAATTTAATGAGTCCGTTACCAATGGTACCAATCCAAATATTTCCGGAATCATCCAGACAGAAAGTAAACAATCCCAAATAGGTAGAATCATTAGGAATCATTTTCTCGACGACATGCTTATCTATGTCCAAGCGATAAAGGGTTTCGTTACTAATGGCCCACAATGTTTTTTCCCCTTGACGAAGAATATCAAACAAATAAGAATTATTACTTATACTGTCCAAACTGAAATGGGTGAACGATTCTTCGCGAAACGAAAAATAAGACACTTCCGCCTTTTGATATTGATAAGCGACCCACATTCCTGAGTCCCCTTCAAGAATCGTCTTCCGCACATCATTCACCAGCAAGGAATGAGGAGCACCTTTGGTATGCTTGAAATTAGTCACCTTCTGCCGACCGACATTATACAAATCCAATCCCCCCATAAATGTAGAGATCCATAAATTATGACCAGCATCCGTAATCAATGACTTTATATTGTTGGAAGTGATGCTGTTTGCACTTGTAATATAGCTGAATTCTCCCGTGGCTTTATTCATCCGGTTTATACCACCCCCTTCCGTACCTACCCACAGATACTGTTGATCTTCGGCAAACGCACTGACCGGGGTATGATTCAATCCGCTATTTTGAGGATGGTATGTCTTGAAGGCATTGTTTTCATCAATATTCACATAGCATAAAGTTCCCGAATACGTACCAATCCATATATTACCCTGCCGGTCCTCACTGATTTCCCAAATGGAATTATTCGGCAAACTGAATGGATCTGTTCTGGAATGTTTATTGTGTGACAACTTACCGTCTGTAGGATCGAATATATAAATGCCATCAATTGTTCCAAACCAGATATAACCTTTTTTGTCAATATAGAATGTCCGCAATGAATTTCCTTCATAGTCAGTAAGCAATGTATAATGGTCTTCTATTTTAAAGGTAGACATATCTATTTTATATAATCCAGAATTGTTGACGAATATCCATAACTTCCCCATGTATGCCTGTGCAAAACGAATATTTCCATCCGAGTCGGGCAATGTGAGACAAAAGACAAATTCATTCTTTGCGTAATTGAAACGATATACTTTTTGTCCTATAAATGTATACAGATCATTATTATAAATACAAAAGGCGGTATTGACGCCACCCGCTGCTTTCCCATCATAATTGGGAGTATTCAATTCTCCGGTCTGTGTATTCAGAATACTCCATTTTTCTTTGATCCGGATCCATACATTGTTTGCCTTATCTACCTTGATATGGCTTACCGGATCATAGATTTTTTCAAACTGATCCGAATTCCGGTCATAACGATAAACGCCATTGTTCGTATTGACATAAAGATACCCTAATAAATCGGATGCCATATTATTGAATATCCACCTTTTTGTAGGCGCCATCGAGGCAAAATAGGGATAATATTTTTTGTAATGATACCCATCGAAGCGATAAAGTTCATAATCCATCATCGTCCAGATAAAACCTTCCTTGTCCTGCTCTATAGCCTTTATGCCATCATAATAAAAGCCACCGCTAGGCGACATTGTCCGGAATTTATAGTCTCCGGTAGCGGTGCATGGGGAAATTATGTATATAAGGATAAGAAAGAATAATAAGTATCTGCTTTTCATGTTGGCTTATTGAGTTAAAAGTTGAAATTGATAATAAATACAAAAGTAAGGAAAAGATAGCATTGTAAAAAATAAAACATAGAAGGGGAATCTTTGCAAAGATTCCCCTTCTATGTTTTAAATCATTTATCTGTTATAAATGAATACTTGCAAATCTCCAACAGAAACATTTCCTGCTTCTGAATAATTCCAATCAGTCTGACCTTCTCTTAAATGACCTTTGATAAAGGTTATGCGGATATATCTGGCCTCTATCGGTTCAACAGAGAACAATTGGTAATCATCTACCTTCAAAGGTGCTGTGACTTGTACTCCCAAGTCGCTCCAAGCATCACCCGCCTCTTTCTTTGCCTCTAGTTTAAAGCTATGGCATTGCAGATGGGAATAATTCAAACTACGATGCCTGTATCCCAATTGACCGAACTTGATCACTTCCCCCAAGTCAATATCCAGATAACATACCGGATCATAAATGGGACGAGTTAAGATATCGGGACACCAAAAAGTTGAATTCTTATCATCAAACAGATTCTTCATGTCCCCTTCTTTCGTACCTATATTACTTGAGTATTTCCAATTATCAGAGAAAGGAAAACCTACATATATGGGAGCTTCAGCCGCTACTTTCACTCTACAAGTGGCTGACATTTTGCCTCTATCATTTGCGGTTACCGTAATAGTTGTAGCCTGTCCAACCTCTCCTATTACCGTTATTACTCCGTTCGGGTCAACTGTAGCCACTGTTTCGTCCTGCGACGAATAGGTCACGCTCTTGTCGGTGGCATTACTCGGATTGATTGCTACATATTGAGCCAGATTGAATGTCTTACCATTCTCCACTTCCACACTTTGTCCAGCGGACTGAATCGTGATACTTGAAACAATAACTACATTACTAATAACCCGGACCGGATATCTGACGTATGTACCCGAACCGTCGTCCACCCTGACGATAATCGTATCCGTACCCAATGGAAACGGGATATCCCCTTCGGCAGGTGTAGTTAATTTAGGAGTAATCAAACCGCTTTCACTCAATTCAATCGCTCCAGTGGGTTCTCCTGCAAAGTGGTAACTGACAGCGTTTTCTCTTGCACTCTCAGGCATGATGAACGGTTTTAGTTGCAGAGGCTGTCCTTCCGTCACATCAATCCCGAAGATATCGCTTTCAATATTCGTAGCATTATTCACGGTAATATTTACCGCTTTGCCTGTGTTGTCATCATCGCTGCACCCCGTACACAGTGCTCCGAATGAAAACATTCCTACTAAGAAATATATATTTTTTTTCATAATCTTGCGTTATATTTATAGGTTATCTATTAATGTCTTTCCAACCCGGATTCTGCTTCAGTTCCGGATTCATCAGCATTTCATTCAGAGGTATCGGATAATAGTAACGTTTGTCATCCCAAGGACGCACGCCGTTGATAACAGTGGTAGAGGTAGGCCAAGGAATAATGAATCCTTCTGCATCCACAATCACCTGATTACCTACTTCTCCTATAGGAACCGTCACCTTGTACGGATAATCCTTATACGTTTCATCATTACGGTTCTTACTGTACAATTCAATCTTTTCAGGTGTCATTTTCATTCCTCTCACTGAAACTGTGAATAATTTACCAGCTTTCCATCTCATCAAATCCTCATAACGCATGCCTTCCATCATCGTTTCCACACGACGTTCGCGTCTTATTTCACGAAGAATAGGAGATACGGAATAATCCAGTTTTTGCGCATAGATAGCATCCAGACGTGGATCAGCCGGAATGTTGGACAAAGTCAGTCGGGCATTGGGATATTTGGCAAAGTCGTATCCGGCTCTTTCTCTTAATGCATTGATCGTAATATCCAAATCTTCATTGGTGATTTCTCCCAACTCAGCCCTAGCTTCCGCATAAATCAGCAACAATTCCCCGTAACGGAACATGTGGGCTGTCTGCACCCCTTTGGGATTAGCTTCCCAGTTTGCATAATCGGGCATCCAGTGCTTGATAAAACGATAACCGGTCACTGTAGAATTATAGTGCTTCATCGGAGATCCACCACCGGTAGCATAAGTAATCATTGGATAGATCACCCCGGTTTCTTCCAAACCATAGGTATTGTCGTCCATATCAAAAATAGAAGCATATTCACCTGGTTTACAAACTGTTTGTTTCAAACGAGGATCGCGATTGTCCAGTTCCTCCCACATACCGTCATATCCTTTGAACAAAGGGTTTACTTCATAATTACCTTCACTGCCTCCAATGTAAATAGGGCGTCCGTCTTCACACAAATATTCTTCAAGCATACATACAGGAGCTCCCATACAGTAACGTGTATGATTATTCATTCCCCAATAACGCGGGTTATCATGTCCTAACTTCACACCGTCATATACACGTGCAAGAATCGTTTCCTCATTACCCTCCAGTTCAGGTGTTCCCTTCTGTACGAACAACTGCCAGTAGGCATCTCCCGACGCATTTTTGAAAAGATGATATCTGTCCTTATTCATAATCAGCCTTGCTGCATCACGACTCATTTCCAAGAATTTACTGGCAGTAGAGCCCAAATTCAATTCTGTATGATATTTCCGGAAAGTGCCTTCGAACAGACAGAAGCGAGATTTCAGGAACAAAGCCATATCCTGATTGATGTATCCGCAAGAATTATCATTATCTTCCAGATTTTCAACAGCAAAATCAAAACATTTCAAGATATTTTCTACCAGTTCCGTACGGGGCATACGTGGACCGTATAACTCGGGAGAAGCCGTATCCAGTTCTTTATCCAGCCAAGGCACTTCGCCCAAAGCCACCAGCTTGATATAGTAATCCCATGCTTTGAAGAAATAAGCTTGGGCAGCATATTTTTTCAATGATTCAGGATCTCCTACTTCTGTGTAATGATTCAGAAAATAGTTTACTTTACGAAGTTTTTCCCACTGCCAGGGTGTGTCAAAATTCTTGGAAGCCGAATTCGGAGTGTCATAAGTACCTCCCAACTTACCATCAATATCGCCTGCATAAACAGTATTGTCACTAAAAGCATCTCCAAAGATTATTTGGCTGCCTGCCTTCACTGCCAAGAAACCTTTATCATGTGTGGTACTGTTAGTTCCACCGTGACCGTGACCATATACATAATATCTATAAATTCCGTCCAGATATAGCTGCAAATCGGCTTCTTTCGTAAAGAACGTACCATCGGCCATATCATCTATCGGGTTCCGCTGCATAAAGTCATCGTTACAAGACGACAGAGATACTACCAGAGCCACGAATAAAGCTATAATTGAATATTTTTTCATAACTTCTATTGATTTAAAACGTTAAAAACCTACTTGAATTCCTACACTAAACGTCCGTTTAGGGGGATATGCGTCAGACAGATAGTCCGAATCATAATACTTGGGCACATCCGAAAGAGTAAACAAGTTATAAGCGGCTATATTCAGTCTTAACTTCTCCAAACCTACTTTGCCAATCAATGCTTTCGGGAAAGTGTACCCCAAGATCACCTGTTTCAATTTGATATAGGAAGCATCAAGCAAATAGCCTGATTGAGCATAGCTGCCGATTCCGGAACCATACATGGGGAATTTGGCATCTGTTCTTTCGGGCGTCCATGACTGATTGTATGTTTCCCATGAACCGGCTCCTCCACCCCAGTAACTGGAAACATCCTTCAACCAATAATCTCTTTTACCTACACCTTGGAACATCAAATCCAGGTCAAATCCTTTGTACTGGAAGTTGGCGGTAATGTTATAACGATAACGCGGTGCATTATTACCTATTACCTTTTTGTCTCCTGGATCATCCACCGTACTCAAGCCACTGGTAATCACACCATCATGATCCAGATCTTGATACCAAACGTATCCTGGATAGGGCTGTCCACCCTTGAAATAGGCTCCATGGTACAAAGGTTTTCCGTTGGGACCTACCCCGTCAAAATCACTTTCCTGAAGGATACCTCCGGTTTCATATCCCCAAATATCTCCTACGGTATATCCCTTGTACAATACACCGTCACCAATCTTATTGGTAGGATTGGAAGGATAACTTAAAACTTCAGCCTTGTCATCCGAAAGGGCAACACCCACACTATAAGCAAATCCGTTTGACAGTTTATCTGACCATTTTGCCTGAAGTTCAAAGCCGGTAGTTTTCAGCACTCCCGCATTTTCAAAAGGTAGATTATCATCACCAATCAAAGCCGGATAATCTTTTCCTCCCGGAATCAAAATGTCAGTCACCTTTCTTTCGAAAATATCGGCACAGAACGTCAACCGGTTCTGCAAGAAAGTGAAATCAAAACCAAGGTTCTTGGTCGTTGATTTTTCCCAAGTCAATTCAGGATTGATCAATGAAGGAGTAACGATACCGGTGGGATAACGTGTTCCGTCAAACAAGAAGTATCCCTGCTCGGTTCCGAAAACAGACTGATAAGGATATTCCGTATCAGGCTGGCTACCCAAACGTCCCCACGATGCTCTGATTTTGAAATTGTCCAGCCAACTTCTTGTCCAGTCCATAAATTTCTCTTCCGAAACTCTCCATCCTAATGAAACAGTAGGAAAGAATTGGAAACGAGAGTTTTTGGGAAACTTGGAACTACCATCGTAACGGGCATCCACTTCTATCAGATATTTGCTCATATAATTATACATGATACGGCCAAACAACGCCCTTGACGCTACCTCATGATGATAATTGCTTGAAGTGTTTGCCGTTACGTCTTCCACCAATTCAGGATTCAGAATGTATGGATCAAGCATTTTGGTCAAATAAAGGGTAGAACCGGCATAAGTTTCTTGTTCCTGATTGACACCCAGAAGCACAGAAACATTATGCTTTTCTTTGAAGGTCTGGTTATAATCAGCATATACGTTGATGGCATACCTGTCTGTAGTAGTGCGTACCACCTCTCCGCTATTTTCGGTAGCCCAACGAGTTTCAAGAGCAGTCCATGAATTATTAACACGCGCTTGTTTAGGATGAGTCTTTTCTTTCTGATAACTAGTCGGAGTGAAAGACAAGTCAGCCTTTATCTTCAATATCTTGGGCAAGATAGTAAATTCCGGACTGATAGAAAGAATTGTTTTCCTTCTGGAAGTAACACTACGACCACCTGCATATAAATAACTCACCGGATTTTCTGTCACATAGTTGGGTAACGGATCGTCTGCTCCTGTCAGCACCGGCTGATAAATAAAGTTTTCCGGATAATAGGTTTTGGCATATTGCCAAAGATTCATTCCATCTGTCTGTTGGGTCGGTCCCTCATAATCAAATACATTATAGGAAGCCTTGGCTGCCACCGTGAACCAATCATTCACTTTAGCGTTCACACTAAGCATGGTATTGTATCTTTTCAATTCATCGGTTCTGATTTTATACATACCTTTCTGGTCTTGCATACCCAAAGAAATGTAATAACTGATTTTGTCACCGCCACCACTGATAGAAAGATTGTGCTTTTGGGTAGGAGTCCAGTTTTTCACTAATTCTTTATATGGATTCGTATTGCCTACCCACTGGATGGCACTACCTTCCATATAATAAGGTTTATTATTTACGGGATCTTTGATATATGCCATCATATTTTCCATCATATCCTTGTCATGCTGGGTGTATTCAGTGATTTCACCGGTCCACAATCTTTTATCCGCACCAGCTTTGTAAATATGATAAGAATCCAAAATATCGGGCAATTCGTATGGCTGGTCGAAAGCCAGATTATAAGAATAATCTATTTTCGCTTTCTGCTTGTAGGTTCCCGATTTGGTGGTAACCAATATCACACCGAAAGTAGCTCTGGTACCATAAATAGCCGAAGCGGAAGCATCTTTCAGAAACGACATATTATCTATATCATTCGGGTTTAACTGGTTCAAGTCTTCAGCAGTAATTTCCACACCATCCATCAAGATCAGCGGAGAACCGGAAACTACATCAAATTTGTTTTTATCGTCATTGGATGAACCTCTCTGACGGAATGTCGTGGCACCACGAATATTTAAATTCGGAACTTTGTTAGGGTCACCGCCTTCAATACTGATGTTCAAGCCAGGAACCATGCCTTGCAAAGCTTGTCCTATATTAGCAACCGGTCTGTCTTCCAGTGTCTCTGCACTGACAGAAGCTACTGCAGCGGTCAAATTCCCTTTTTTCTGTGACTGGAAACCAATCACCACTACTTCATCTATCATTTTAGAATCCTCAGCCAAAGTTACATTGATCGTTTTCTGACTTCCAACAGTCACTTCCTTGGTTACATATCCTACAAATGAGAATACTAATACACTTTTAGATCCCTGCACCGACAAGCTATAGTTTCCATCAATATCGGTGACCGTTCCATTCGTAGTACCTTTCACCATTACCGATACTCCAATCATAGGCTCTTTATTGGTATCTTGTACGATACCAGTAATGTGCACATCCTGATCTATCTTCATTGCAACATCTGGAACAGCATGTACCACTTGATGCATTCCTGCAAAAAAGAAAAAGAAGCAAAGAAAGCACATCAAGGCTTGATGCGTATTCCTGCATTGACTTTTAATTAACGTTTTGGCATTTTTCATAATTTACATTATCTTAAATTAAAATTAACACCACAAACATAAGAACAAGTCAATAAAGTTCCTTACTAATTTAGGTATTTCTTTTACTCAAATTCAGTAAAAGAAGACAAACAACTGTAAATCAATTCATTCTCATATAAAATAATTGATCAAATAATCTGCTATTTGTATTAAAACATTGTTCACTAAATATCATCCAAACTTTCCAAAGCCATCCTATTTTATGTAAGAAATCGGCAACAACCCAGATGTTAATACATCAGGCCCTTTTTTTAACCCTCTGCCTTCCTACTACTTATTGACAAGCCTTATTTTATTTTGCAATTACACATAAGAAAGATAGGAAATTCATGCATGTAATTTAAAAGAAATGACTATCTTTGACCACGAAATAAAAAGATTCTTATTTCTAATGTAAGAACAAATAGAACGCTCTTTTGTGCTTTACCCAAGCAACGTTAGAGGATGAAACTATATAAAAATGGTATTTCTTTATCACGGAAATGCCCATTAAAATTAAATAGATACAATGGAGAACGTAAAACAGAAGGCAGCCTTTTCTAATGAACCAGAAAAGCATGTCGATTGCTATACTCCCTTGAAATACAAATAACTCTTATTATTAATTTTAATCTTTAAATTCAAAAAGTATGAGAACCTTTAAATCATTGATGATAAGCTTATGTATGGGTACAACCCTATGCATGTGTTTACCACAAACCACGTCAGCACAAACCGTAAGTTCAGGAGATTCCTGGACATGGGACAAAGGAACCATTGTGATTGATACTCCTGAACGTCCGGCCGGCCAGAAAAGCGTATTAGGCTTAACCACCCCTAAAATGGAGGTAGTCCGCGTAGGATTTGTCGGATTGGGAATGCGAGGCCCCGGAGCCGTAGAGCGCTTCACTTATATTCCCGGTACACAAATTGTGGCCCTTTGTGATTATGAAGCATCCCGTGCAGAAAAATGTCAGGATATCCTAAAGAAAGCATCTATGCCGAAAGCGCCATTTATTCCGGAGAAAGGGATATGAAGAATTATGTAAACGTACAGACATAGATTTAGTTTATATCGCCGCAGACTGGTTGCATCATTTCCCGGTAGCAAAATGCGCATTGGAAAACGGTAAAAATGTAGCTATTGAAGTTCCCTCGGCCATGAACCTACAAGAATGCTGGGACTTAATCAACCTGAGTGAAAAAAACCCGCAAGCATTGCATGATTCTTGAGAACTGTTGCTATGACTGGTTTGAAATGAATACACTGAATATGGCACAACAAGGTGTATTTGGCGAAGTAATCCGTGCCCAAGGAGCCTACATTCACAATTTAAGCCCGTTTGGGATCATTATTGGAAAAAAGAAGACAAACTGGGATGGCGTTTGGATTATAACATGAAACACCGGGGTGATGTATATGCCACTCACGGCCTGGGTCCTGTAGCACAAGCATTGGATATCCATCGTGGTGACCGTATAACCACTTTAGTAGCTATGGACACCAAATCTGTTGTTGGTAAAGATTTAGTGGAGAAGAGAACCGGCGAAGAATGTAAAGAATTCCGTAACGGAGACCATACCACCACCCTGCTTCGCACAGCAAATGGAAAAGTTATTGAAATCCAACATAATGTAATGACTCCCCAACCTTACAACCGCCTGTACCAACTGACAGGAAGCAAAGGGTTTGCCAATAAATATCCCGTTGAAGGATATGCTTTGGATGCAGCACAACTGACCGCATCGGGTGTGCAACCCAAAGTAGACGATTTGAACTCTCACGGATTCTTACCTCAGGCAGAAATGGAAGCACTTGTTGAGAAATACCAGCATCCTATTTTAAAGAAATATGGTGAAATGGCAAAAGAAGTCGGCGGCCATGGCGGTATGGACTTCATCATGGACAGCCGTCTGGTATATTGCCTGCAAAACGGACTGCCTTTGGACATGGATGTATATGACCTGGCCGAATGGTGCTGTTTGGCCGAACTGGGAGCTATCTCTATGGATAACGGCTGTGCGGCAGTAGCCTTCCCGGACTTCACACGAGGTGAATGGAACGTGACCAAAGGTTACAAACATGCATACGCTTCACCCGAAGACGAAAACGCAAGCATGGAAAAAGCAAAGGCTTTCACCGCGAAACTGAAAGAGCAGGGAGCTAAAGAATGGGCGAAAGAAGCTAAGAAGAAAAAGAAATAAACAGGAATAAACAAGAAAAAATGTGCCGGAAGTCACTCTGTCATAAAAGGCCTTCTTCAGGCACATTTTTATGCCGTCGAACAACAACCGTTTCCGGATTTTATCGAGAATCAAAAAAAGGATGTAACCGGCATTCTTATAATTTCCGGCCAAAGCACTTCGACAGTGTCAAATTCAATCCGACACGCCATTTTGTCAAAGAAGTATACAGAAAGGGTGAAAAGGAACTGGAACACGCAGACCCCATACGGTTTCAAGACGTCTTCTTCCAAGCACACTCAGGAAGAGCGATTCGGCATGCTGATGGAATATCTAAGGGAATACACCTTCATCACCCGCTAGGAATACCCTGTTCTCTTATATCCTATGATAGATTTCATCGAAAGGAACCCTGCCCCGTTCTCCCCAAATGCCTTTGTTCCCATCCCGTATGCCGCAAGGTATAACCATATTGATGCCTGCCCCATGGGGCAGCTTCAATAGTTTCTTCATCCGCCTGCTGTCAAAACCTTCCAGCGGACAAGTGTCATAGCCTTCGTTTGCCATGGCAATCATAAAGGTTTGGGCAGCAAGGGCACAGGATTTATTTACCGTCACACGCATATCGCATTCCGAAACTTCCAGCATCATAGGGCGGAACAGGCTGATGGTTCTCGCCAATATCACCCTGAAAAGCCCTAGAAGCCCGAAAAACCTTGCATAAATGAAAGGCATCAGTTTACCATAATACAGCTTCCTGTCCCTAATACGTTTTTCCTGACGCTCTTTCGGACTATTACGCCTGATATTTCCTTCTTCAAAGTCAAGCACAAATTTAGCACGCTTTTTATACAAATCCTGACGAGTAACAAAAACAACAATTTCCGAAGCCGTAGAAGCAGCCGACTGCCCTAAACAAGCTTCTGAAACTTTCGCCATCAGTCCGGGATTCGTTATTTGATAAAATTCCACAATTGCATATTGGAACTATTGGGAGCCAGCGTAGCCAGTTCAAGACAATGTTTCACCTTTTCCGGGTCTATCGGTTTATTTTTATCATACCTCCGCACAGACCGGCGGAAGTTCAATACCTCTTCTAAATTCATTTCCTATTCATTTTTTATATTTTACTTACTGAACCGACAAGATAAGTTTTAGGGGCGATGTCAACTATAACATCCCCCCTACACTACTATATCTCAGCGGATATTAACATCCTACAGGTTGTTCTTATAGATATTCGCCATCACCTTCTGGTATTGGTTCTCAATCTGCATATACGCCTGAAGATTCTTATAAATACTTTCCGTTTCCACAAAATATTCAATCAATGAAATTTGTCCTTCGGTCAATGCCTGTTTCAATAAATCCAGCGAACGGTACATCAAAGGAACATCATACGCATTCATGGCATCCTTCAACTGCTGCATCTCATTGAAAAGAGACATCAGGGAAGCCTCGACCCGGTCTTTAGCACTTTCTTGCATAAGCTGAGCGCTGATAGCCTGTGCCTTGGCTATCTTTACCTTTTTACGATTCTGAAACAAAGGCAAGGAGCCCCCTACCACAAAACCATTCATCGAAACCGCATCATCCGTGTTACGGCGAAAGCCGGCTTCCAGCTTCGGCAACCATCCTTGGCGGTCTACCGAAACCTGCTTCTCGGCGGCACGGGCAGTGGCGGCGGCGGCCTGCAAGTCAAGGTCTGACGCCATCACTTCATCCCTCATAACATTGTAATCATTGATTTCCTGTATGGCAGGATACGTGGTTTCAGCAAACTCCAAAGGCATGTTACCGTTCATGGCAAGCAGAGACTGCAAGGCAGTGCGGTGAGCTGCGCTGTTTTGGGCAACTTCCGTCTGCACATTCATACGCTCCATCTTGATTTTGTTGACTTCCAGTATATTCGCATCACCGGTAGTCAGACGTTTTTCATAAAGTGCCTGTAATTCATCTGCATTTTTCATACGGATATCCATCAATGTCTTTTCCTGATTCAACAGAATAAGGTCCAGACAGAGATTCTTCGCATTCAGCAGAATATCCCGGCAGGCAGCCTGTTGTTGCTTGTCCACCGCTTCGTTCTGCAAAGTAGCCTGCCGGTTGCGGGCAATATACTGAGTAGGAAAATCAAAACCTTGCGAAGCAACGTAATTCCGTACCGTGACCACCTTCGACACCATTACTGTAAAAAGAGCTGTAGCTCACCGTAGGATCAGGTAAGTTGTTGTTTGTCCGGTTTTCCATCTTGGTCGCATCGGCGGCATGTTTCTGTGCCTTGAGCTCTTTATTGTTCTGCTCTATGCTTTTCAAAATGTGCTCAATACTCTGAGCCTGCATCAGCAAGGGGAGAGAGGGCTATTATAACTAAGATTCGTTTCATATTATTTCTATTATTTCTTCTTTCGGTTCATCAGTTCATAAACAATCGGAATAATGAAAGCGTTCAGGAAAGTCGATGTCAAAAGACCTCCAAGAATAACTTTCGCCATCGGGCTTTGTATTTCATTACCCGGCAAATCGCCACGGAATGCCAAAGGTATCAAAGCCAGCGCGGAAGACAACGCAGTCATCAGGATAGGGTTCAAACGGTCTAACGAACCGTGAAGAATGCTTTCTTTCAAATCCATACCTTCTTCGCGCAACATATTGTAATGACTTATCAACAACATACCATTACGGGTATGCAACCAAACAACGAGACCGATAATAGCCGGAATGCTTATCTCACCCGTTGTTATCATCAATGCAAATACCCCACCAATCAACGCCAAAGGCAAATTCAACAAAATGACTCCACTTTGGGCTGCATTCTTAAAGTGGGTATAAAGCAACAGGAAGATAACCACGATACTCATAAACGAAGTGAGCATCAGCGTACGGCTGGCCGCCTGCTCGCTTTCAAACTGACCGCCATATTCCACATGATATCCTTCAGGAAGCGGTTGCGCATCAATCCGTTCCTGTATATCATTCACCACGGCTGCGCAAATCACGACCGCTGGTATTGGCCGAAATCACAATCTTACGCTTCACGTTCTCATGATTATAAATTCTGCAGCTATTCTCATCGCTACTGCGCAAAAAGGGCTGTCATGCATATGCATGACAGCCCTTTAATAATACATATTGATTATGCTCTTGATGTGTACTCACCTGTACGAGTATCAATCTTAATCTTATCGCCCTGGTTAACGAATAATGGAACCATAATCTTAGCTCCTGTCTCAACGATAGCTGGCTTAGTAGCACCTGTTGCTGTGTTACCCTTTTGATACCTGGCTCTGTCTCTGTTACTTCAAGCTCAACTGAAATAGGTGGCTCGATAGCAAATACATTACCATCATGTGAACAAAGCTTAACCATCTCATTCTCTTTAACGAACTTAAGAGAATCACCAACCTGATCAGCACTTAATGCAATCTGGTCATATGTCTCTGTATTCATAAAGTTGTAAAGATCTCCATCAGCATATAAATACTGATATTCTGATCTGTCGATGTGTGCAAGATCAAACTTCTCAGTTGGTCTGAAAGAATTTCTATAACACCACCAGAAATAATATTCTTTAACTTAGCTCTAACGAAAGGTGATCCCTTACCAGGCTTAACATGCTGGAATTCGATTACCTGCCAAATTCCGTTCTCATACTGAATTGTAATACCGTTCTTAAAACTACCCGTGATCTACCATTCTTTGGTATACCTCCTAAATAATCAAATGACTTCTAATATTGTATAATAAATATAAACATTTGGCAACTACTTTTCATAGCAAGGTCAACAACTGCTTCCATGGCATATAAATATCCCTTAAGTCCAAGTCCAACAACCTGTCCGTTGCATACAGGAACTGTCACTGATGTGTGTCTGAACTCTTCTCTTGTATGTACATTAGATATATGAACCTCAATCTTAGGAATTGCTGCCACAGATGCAAGAGCATCTCTTACTGCATAGCTGTAATGAGTAAACGCTCCCGGATTAATAACTATTCCATCAACATCATTATAATATGCTTCCTGAATCTTATCAATTATAGCACCTTCATGATTGCTCTGGAACACCTCAACATCAGCTCCAAGCTCCTCTGCTTTCTTCTGAATCATTGAAACAAGAGCTTCATAATTCTGCCTC
>SCPO01000340.1_pt1 | contig 29253 bp, 30 predicted proteins | sample 6106821 | NCBI WGS metagenome assembly SCPO01 (sample SAMN10720448, study PRJNA508395) | human gut metagenome | isolation source: Participant 2 stool, 0 month | host: Homo sapiens | collected 2017 | reverse complement strand
TTTCTATCGTAAGATTGTGAAGCCGTTGAATACAATCGGAAGCGGTATGGAACTGTTGCGTGAGCAGGATTTCAGTAGTCGTCTTAGTCCTGTAGGCCAATATGAGGCCGATCGTGTGGTGAATATCTTCAACCGCATGATGGAACAACTCAAGAATGAACGTCTCCGCCTGCGTGAACAGAATAATTTTCTCGATTTGCTGATTAGAGCTTCTCCAATGGGAGTGATTATAACTTCCCTTGATGAAGACCTTTCGGAATTGAATCCGATGGCTTTGAAAATGCTGGGTGTTCGTTTGGAAGACGTACAAGGCAAGAAGATGAAAGAGATTGATTCTCCGTTAGCGGTGGAATTGGCCAACCTCCCGAAAGGAGAGAAGGTAACCGTCCGTCTGAACGACTCGAATATCTACCGGTGTACTCATTCTTCTTTCATTGATCGTGGATTTCAACATCCCTTCTACTTGGTAGAAACCCTCACCGACGAAGTGATGAAAGCGGAAAAGAAAGCATACGAGAAAGTGATTCGCATGATTGCCCACGAAGTGAACAACACGACTGCCGGCATTACTTCCACACTGGATACGGTAGAACAAGCCCTTTCCAGCGAAGAAGGAATGGAAGACATCTGCGACGTGATGCGTGTATGTACCGACCGTTGTTTCTCAATGAGCCGTTTCATTACCCGCTTTGCCGATGTGGTGAAAATCCCCGAACCGACACTTTCTTCTGTCAATCTGAATGATTTGGTTTTCACCTGCAAGCGGTTTATGGAAGGAATGTGTAATGACCGTCGCATTACACTCCGCATGGAAATAGACGAAAGTCTGAAAGATGTGATGCTGGATGCCGCTTTGTTTGAGCAAGTACTCGTAAACATCATCAAGAATGCAGCGGAAAGCATTGAGACCGATGGGGAAATAATAGTCCGCACCCTCGCTCCGGCCACTGTTGAAGTGATAGATAACGGTCTGGGGATCAGCAAAGAAACAGAAGCTAAACTGTTCAGTCCTTTCTTCTCTACCAAACCGAACGGACAGGGAATCGGACTTATCTTTATTCGCGAAGTACTGATGCGTCATGGATGTACATTCTCTTTGCGAACCTATGCCGACGGACTGACCCGATTCCGTATTACTTTCCCCTAATTGTGTCAAATAAGAACATTTCTTCCGTCAAATAGACCTTTTTTTGTCTTGAAATCACTCCTACCTTTGCCCCGCTCAATTCAATAGGATGTTAAGGTATGAGATTAATGAAAAAAGGCACATTGACGCTCTTTCTTTTATTGGCTATCAGTATTCCGCTTTGTGCGCAGTATGTGGTACAAGGGGTGGTGACTGATTCTCTGACCAGAGAACCCTTATCTTATGTATCTGTACGTCTGAAAAAAGACACGACCGAAGGAACGACTACCGGAAGCGACGGACGCTTTTACTTCAAAACCCATCGCTCGGAAGCAGTGCTTGTAATCTCTGTAATCGGATATAATGACTATGTCCGCACCATTCGCCCTGCCGGTAATGCATCCTATAAAGTAGCGCTTGCGCCTACCGAATACGCGCTTGGTGAAGTGGTAGTCAAACCCAAACGTGAGCACTACCGGAAGAAAGATAATCCTGCTGTGGAATTTGTCCGCCGTATGATTGAAAGCCGTGACAACTACTCTCCCTACGAGAAAGACTTCTGGCAACGCGAACGTTATGAAAAGACCACCTTTGCGTTGAATAACTTCGATGAAGAGAAACAGAAAAAATGGCTATATCGTAAATTTGATTTCCTGACGGAATATGTAGATACTTCTGCCGTTACCGGTAAACCGATTCTGACGGTATCAGCCCGTGAACTGCTTGCCACAGACTATTACCGGAAATCTCCCCGTTCCGAGAAGCAATGGGTGAAAGGACGCAAACAGGCCGGTGTCGATGAGTTTCTTTCTAAACAAGGGATGCAGGCTGCTATTAATGAAGTCTTTAAAGACGTGGACATTTACGAGAACAACATCTCCCTGTTCACCAATAAGTTCGTCAGCCCCTTATCCCGTATCGGCACAGGCTTTTATAAATATTACCTGATGGACACGTTGCAGATTGCCGGAGAGCCTTGTGCAGACCTTGCTTTCACGCCTTTTAATTCCGAGTCTTTCGGTTTCAACGGACACCTGTATGTGACGCTCGACTCTACTTACTTTGTTAAACGTGCCGTATTCAACTTTCCCAAAAAGATAAACCTGAACTTTGTAGACTACATGTTGCTCGAACAGGAATTTAAGCGCGCTGAAGACGGCACACGCCTGCTCGATCATGAAAGTATCACTGTTGAGTTTAAACTGACCGAAGGACAGGACGGTATTTTTGCCCGCCGGGTAGCGGATTACAGCAACTACACCTTTACGCCGACTGCCGAAGCCGACAAAGCCTTCACCAAACCCGAACGTATTATTGAAGAGACGGAAGCCCTGTCGCGTCCCAGAAACATTCTGGGCGGAGAATCGTCCGCAAGCCGCCATCTCCCAGCAGGAAAACTCGGTAGACCGCCTGATGACACAATTACGCAGTTATCCGGTGTATTACTGGACGGAGAAAGTGCTTTCCATTCTCTTCACGGGATATATTCCTACCTCCAAAGAAGCGCCACTTTTCTATATCGGCCCGATGAATGCCACTATCAGCGGTAACACTTGGAAGGCCCCCGTATCCGTGCCGGGGTATGACTACCGCCTGGCTCAATCCGCACCTGTTTGGCAAAGGATATGTGGCTTACGGGTTTAAAGATGAAAGAGTGAAAGGATTGGCGGAACTGGAATATTCTTTCAAGAAGAAGAAAGAATACGCCAATGAATTTCCCATCCATTCATTGAAATTGCGTTACGAATCAGATGTGAACCAGTATGGACAAAATTACCTGTATACAAGCAAAGACAATGTGTTCTTGGCCTTGAAACGTGAGAAGGACGACCGTATCGGCTATTTCCGGCAGGCGGAGATGACCTATACCAATGAGTTTTATTCCGGCTTTTCTTTCCAGTTGACAGCGCGTACACGGAAAGATGAGTCCTCCTACCTGATTCCTTTTTTAAAGAAAGAAGGAGATACCTACACCCCGGTAAAAGATTTCTCTATCAGTGCCGCAGAGTTGAAGTTGCGTTATGCTCCGAATGAGAAATTCTTCCAGACTCAATGGAACCGTTTTCCCGTATCGTTGGATGCACCGGTGTTTACCTTGTCTCATACCATTGCCGGAAAAGGAGCGTTGGGCAGCGATTACACTTACAATCATACCGAAGCCGGTATTCAGAAACGCTTCTGGTTTTCCGCGTTCGGCTATACGGACGTTATACTAAAAGCAGGTAAAGTGTGGGATAAAGTACCTTTCCCGTTGCTTATCATGCCTAATGCCAACCTTTCTTATACCATCCAACCGGAATCTTACTCGTTGATGAATGCGATGGAGTTTATGAACGATGAGTATTTCTCGTGGGATGTTACTTATTTCCTCAACGGATGGCTGTTCAACCGGGTACCGTTGTTGAAAAAACTGAAATGGAGGGAAATAGTTTCCTGTCGTGGACTTTATGGGCATTTGAGTGATAAAACAACTTTGAGTGACGGTTTGTTCGCTTTTCCGATAGAGAACACACAAACAATGGGAAAAACACCTTACGTGGAGGCGGGTGTGGGTATTGAAAACATTTTCAAGGTATTACGTTTGGACTATATCTGGAGGCTCACTTATCGTGATTCGCCCGGGATTGACAGATCAGGCTTGAGAATAAGTCTCCACATGACCTTTTAAAAGTTAAATCCTGCTAATTGCAATGTTTATATGACAAATAAAGACCGTATTAGTAATTAATTAATCTTATTTTTGCATCAATTTTAGTTTAATTTTAATAGAATAGAAATGAAACAAGAAATTAAACCCGCTACTGGACGTCTTGGCGTGTTGGTAGTTGGAGTGGGTGGTGCGGTTGCCACCACAATGATTGTAGGTACACTAGCCTCTCGCAAGGGACTGGCAAAACCGATAGGATCTATTACACAGTTAGCCACAATGCGCATGGAAAACAACGAAGAAAAACTCATCAAGGACGTTGTGCCCTTGACGAATTTGGAAGACATTGTTTTCGGAGGATGGGATATTTTCCCGGACAACGCATACGAAGCTGCTATGTACGCCGAGGTTTTGAAAGAAAAAGACCTGAATGGAGTAAAAGAAGAGTTGGAAGCTATCAAACCGATGCCGGCAGCTTTCGATCACAACTGGGCAAAACGTCTGAATGGTACACACATCAAGAAGGCTGCTACCCGTTGGGAAATGGTAGAACAACTTCGTCAGGATATCCGCGACTTCAAAGCTGCTAACAACTGCGAACGCGTAGTGGTGCTTTGGGCTGCAAGTACTGAAATTTACATTCCGCTGTCTGACGAACACATGTCACTCGCTGCTTTAGAGAAAGCAATGAAGGAAAACAATACAGACGTGATTTCTCCGAGTATGTGTTACGCGTATGCTGCTATTGCAGAAGGTGCTCCGTTCGTGATGGGTGCTCCTAACTTGTGTGTAGATACTCCGGCCATGTGGGAATTCTCTAAACAGAAGAATGTTCCTATCTCCGGTAAAGACTTCAAGAGCGGTCAGACACTGATGAAAACCGTATTGGCTCCGATGTTCAAGACTCGTATGCTGGGTGTGAACGGTTGGTTCTCTACCAACATCCTCGGTAACCGTGACGGTGAAGTGCTGGATGATCCGGACAACTTTAAGACAAAAGAAGTTAGTAAGCTGTCTGTAATCGACACCATCTTCGAACCAGAAAAATATCCTGATCTCTACGGAGATGTTTATCATAAAGTACGCATCAACTACTATCCTCCCCGTAAGGACAACAAAGAAGCATGGGATAACATCGACATCTTCGGATGGATGGGCTACCCGATGGAAATCAAGGTAAACTTCCTTTGCCGTGACTCTATCCTGGCAGCTCCTATCGCACTTGACCTGGTATTGTTCAGTGACTTGGCTATGCGTGCAGGTATGTGTGGCATCCAGACTTGGTTGTCATTCTTCTGCAAGAGCCCGATGCACGATTTCGAACATCAGCCGGAACACGACTTGTTTACACAATGGAGAATGGTAAAACAGACATTGCGTAACATGATTGGTGAAAAAGAACCTGATTACTTAGCTTAATCAGTAACCCCAAATAATAAGTTGAGATTGAGATTTACCATCCTATAAAGACTGGTGGATGCTCAACCTCAACTTTTACTTTTTTATTGTACAAATTCCCCATTCGTTGGGGGACTCGTGACACAACCGACTCGTAGTTTGTAATTAGTAATTAGTAATAAATGAAGCGTCCTCCCTTTCTACCTGTTTTTAATAGGCACGGGCTTTGGCTCTGGTTTTTCTCCTTTTGCTCCCGGCACGGCTGGGGCGTTACTGGCTTCTATCATTTGGATTGCACTTTATTTTCTCCTTCCTTTCTCTTGGGTATTATGGCTGACTGCCGCTTTGGTGATTGTATTTATATTCGCCGGCATTTGGGCTGCCGATAAGCTGGAGACTTATTGGGGAGAAGATCCTTCGCGTGTGGGTAGTAGATGAGATGGTGGGAGTGTGGATACCGTTGTTGGCTGTTCCCAATGATGACAAATGGTTTTGGTACGTGATTGCGGCTTTTGCCCTGTTCCGTATCTTTGATATAGCCAAACCGTTGGGCATACGTCGTATGGAAAGCCTGAAAGGTGGAGTAGGGGTCATGATGGACGATGTTTTGGCGGGAGTGTATAGTTTTATATTGTTAGTGGGAGCGAGATGGGTGATTGGCTGAAAAAAGTTGCACGGATGATTTCCCAGAAAGGCGGCATCTTCATGTTTTTGAGGGCGCAGCTTTCTGCTCAAATGGCGACTATTGCAGACTTTCTGGTGACTATCCTTCTGGTAAGGCTATTTGATGTCTACTATGTATATGCTACCTTGGCGGGAGCTATCTATGGAGGAATCGTTAATTGCGTTATCAACTATAAATGGACTTTTAAATCGAAAGGAAAGAAAACACACGTTGCTGTAAAATTTATCCTTGTATGGGTTTGCAGTGTTTGGCTCAATACGTGGGGAACGTATGCACTGACGGAATCGTTAGCGAAGATTCCGTGGGTACGCAACACACTTAGCCTGTATTTCGGAGATTTTTTCATTATTCCTAAAGTGGTAGTGGCAGTCATCGTGGCACTGTTCTGGAACTATAATATGCAACGCTTCTTTTGTTTACCGGAATATAGATATAAGAAGTTTGTTCGGAAAAAGAAACTGAAAAACGGATTGAAAAGACTGATGAGAAAACGAAAGAATTAGATATATACAGATTGAGAAAACAGAAGATTTAGATAAAAATAGCTATAAACAGATTTAAACAGATGAATTACAGAGATTATTTACAACAGTTGATTTATAAGATTATCAATCCCCTGATACGCGGAATGATTAAAATAGGAATCACTCCTAACTTTATCACCACTACCGGATTTATCCTGAATGTAGTAGCGGCAGGTATGTTTGTATATGCCGGTATCTGTGGCGGACAGAACGATTTGGCCATTATCGGCTGGGCAGGAGGTGTGATTTTGTTTGCCGGACTGTTCGATATGATGGACGGGCGTGTGGCTCGCCTGGGAAACATGAGTTCCAAATTCGGTGCCCTCTACGATTCAGTACTCGACCGTTATAGTGAATTGATGACTTTCTTTGGTATCTGTTACTATTTATCAATGAAAGATTATTTCCTTTATGCACTCATTGCATTTGTGGCACTAATCGGCTCACTGATGGTAAGCTATGTGCGTGCCCGTGCCGAAGGCTTAGGAATTGAATGTAAAGTCGGATTCATGCAACGTCCGGAACGCGTAGTGCTGACCAGTCTCGGAGCTTTGTTCTGTGGCGTTTTCAAAGATATCACCGTTTTCGAACCAATCCTGATTATGATTGTTCCTCTGGCTTTTGTTGCCCTGTTTGCCAATATCACGGCATTTGCTCGTGTGAGACATTGCTACAAAGTGATGAAAGAATGAATTAATTTACTGTTGGACGATTTACTATTTACATCGTACATCCTAAATAGTACATCGTAAATAGTCCAATAGTAAATAGTCTAATAGTAAATAGTCTAGTTGTCTAATCAAAACATTATAATGATAAAGAATATTCAAATGCCGTCGAAGAGAGAAGCCCTGACTGTGACAGTCATTATGGCTCTTTTCCTTTTGCTGACAAGTATCTTCATCGGGCTTCGTTCCGAGCACCTGTTAATGGCGGTACTCTATTTAGTTTTATTTTTTGCCGGATTACCTACTCGTAAGTTGGCTGTGGCCCTGTTACCTTTCGCCATTTTTGGAATCTCGTATGACTGGATGCGTATTTGCCCCAACTACGAAGTGAACCCGATTGATGTGGCCGGACTGTATAATCTCGAAAAGTCTCTTTTCGGAGTAATGGATAATGGTCTTCTGGTTACTCCTTGCGAATACTTCGCTGCACACAACTGGCCGATAGCGGACGTTTTTGCCGGAATCTTCTACCTTTGTTGGGTTCCCGTTCCCATCCTGTTCGGTCTTTGCCTGTATTTCAAGAAAGAAAGAAAAACCTACCTTCGCTTTGCGTTAGTATTCTTGTTTGTCAATTTGATTGGTTTTGCCGGTTATTATATTCATCCGGCCGCTCCGCCTTGGTATGCCATCAACTACGGTTTCGAACCGATATTAAACACACCGGGTAATGTTGCAGGATTGGGACGCTTTGATGCATTCTTCGGAGTAACCATCTTTGATTCTATCTACGGGCGTAATGCTAATGTTTTTGCGGCAGTGCCTTCACTGCATGCGGCCTATATGGTAGTTGCATTGGTGTATGCCATTATTGGTAAATGCAGGTGGTATGTGGTTACTCTTTTCTCTATTATCATGGTCGGCATTTGGGGAACAGCTATTTATTCATGCCATCATTATATCATTGATGTATTACTTGGCATCTCTTGCGCGTTAATCGGTTGGCTGGTATTCGAATACATATTGATGAGAATCCCGGCGTTCAAAAGATTCTTCGAAAGATATTATACGTATATAAAGTAAGATTATATGTGAATAAAGTGAGATATATACCCATACAAAAAGCAAGTATATACTCATATAAAAGCAGATATATACCCATATAAAAAATAGATATAAGTCTCACAAATAGTGAAGAACAAGTACCGTAATATATTTCTCGCTTTTGGTATCATTGCCGTTCTGATAATGATATTCACTTTTGATATGGATTATCAGGAGCTTTGGCTGAATTTGAAGCGTGCAGGGGTATATTTACCTTTGGTTTTGTTGCTATGGCTGTTTGTCTACCTTATTAATACAGTATCGTGGTACATCATCATCCGTAGTGGTGGTAAGACGGGGTTTTCATTTGTCCGGCTCTACAAATTCACAGTAACAGGTTTTGCGCTTAATTACGTGACTCCTGTTGGGCTGATGGGAGGCGAACCATATCGCATTATGGAGCTGAAACCCTATATAGGAATAGAACGCGCCACCTCTTCCGTGATTCTTTATGTGATGATGCATATCTTTTCCCACTTTTGCTTTTGGTTAAGTTCAGTGTTGCTTTACGTTTGTCTCTATCCGGTGGGGTGGATGATGGGGATAATCTTAGGAGCTATTACTGTCTTTTGCTTGCTGATTGTTATTCTTTTTATGAAAGGCTATCGGCAGGGGATGGCTGTGGCTTTTGTCCGTATGGGTGGTCGTATTCCTTTTCTGAAAAGAAAGTATTTCATTTGCAAACGCGCATAAAGAGAAGTTGGAGAATATAGACAAACAAATTGCCCTTCTCCACCAACAAAAGAAACAAACCTTTTATAGCGCCCTCTTACTGGAATATACCGCCCGTGTAGTCAGTTGTCTTGAAATATGGCTGATACTGAACGTGCTGACCACCCATGTCAGCTTTGCCGACTGCTGCCTGATTGCGGCTTTCTCTTCTTTACTTGCTAATCTGCTGTTTTTCCTGCCTATGCAATTGGGAGGTCGTGAAGGTGGCTTTGCCCTCGCCGTAGGCGGCCTTTCCCTTTCCGGAGCTTACGGAGTCTATGCCGCTTTGATTACCCGTATACGCGAAATGGTCTGGATTGTAATCGGACTTGTACTAATGAAAGTAGGAAATTTTAAACAATCAAAAGAAAGATATTCTGCTTAAATTTATAACTTTGTCTGATCTATAAAGACTCTTATGAAGGGCTCTATAAAAGAACTTATAGAAAAACTTGTCAAAGGAGTTCTATTTGGATCTATAGAAAAGACTGACGAAAAGACCTATAAAGAAAACGACAATGAATAATTTTATCTTTTACAGCCCTACTGAATTCGTGTTCGGTCGGGATACGGAAGCGCAGACCGGAGTGTTAGTACAGAAATACGGTGCACGCAAAATAATGATTGTTTATGGTGGCGGTTCCGTGATACGTAGCGGCTTGTTGGCCCGTGTTGAGAAATCATTGCAGGAAGTAGGTATTCCCTATTGCATGCTGGGTGGTGTACAGCCTAACCCGATAGACACGAAAGTGTATGAAGGAATCGATCTCTGCCGGAAAGAAAACGTAGACATGATGCTCGCCGTTGGTGGTGGCTCTGTGATTGATACGGCGAAAGCCATTGCAGCCGGAGTTCCTTACAACGGAGATTTCTGGGATTTCTACATCGGAAAAGCCATTGTGACGAAAGCATTGAAAGTAGCCGTTGTGTTAACGATTCCTGCTGCCGGAAGCGAAGGTTCCGGTAACACCGTCATCACGAAAGTCGATGGCTTACAGAAATTAAGCCTCCGTGCTCCCGGTGTACTACGTCCTGTTTTTGCCGTGATGAACCCCGAGCTGACCTACACACTTCCTCCTTTCCAAACCGCCTGCGGCATTGCCGATATGATGGCACACATCATGGAACGCTATTTCACCAACACGAAAGATGTAGAAATAGGCGATCGCCTGTGCGAAGGTACCCTGCTTGCCATCATCAAAGAGGCAACTACCGTCATGAAAGACCCCGAAAACTACGGAGCCCGTGCCAATCTGATGTGGTGCGGAACGATCGCCCACAATGGAACCTGTGGTGTAGGTTGTGAAGAGGACTGGGCTTCCCACTTCCTCGAACATGAAATCAGCGCCATCTATAACGTGACTCATGGTGCCGGACTCTCCGTAATCTTCCCTGCCTGGATGACATGGATGACAGAACACAATGTGGATAAGATAGCCCAATACGCCATCCGAGTGTGGGGAGTGGCAGAATCAGACGATAAAAAGGCGGTAGCCCTTGAAGGAATTTCCCGTCTGAAATCCTTCTTTACTTCCATCGGCCTGCCTGTGACCTTCAAAGAACTTGGCATTGAGAATCCCGACATCGACCGCCTTGCAGATAGTCTGCACCGGAATAAAGGTGAATTGGTAGGCAACTATGTCAAATTAGCGAAACAGGACAGCAAAGAGATATACCGTCTGGCATTATAAAAAAACAGATATAACCGACAGCTGCATCATTTGCCTTTTGATAGAGGATAAATGATGCAGTTATTCTTTTTGCTATTGATTAATACCTAAACAGAAGCAAAAAGATTTTGCTTTAATTATATTTTGGTATAATAGTTGTGTAAAATACCTAAAATTCGTGATTGCTCCGTCTATCATATAAGAATACTTTTGCGGGTGTAATAACTATATATATCCGTTATGCAAAAGCTAAATTCCGGGGCTTTGAATAGAATCTTATTGTTTGTATACATTTTATCACTATCTACTAATGCAATAGCCCAAAACAAAAATAATTCAAAAGAGACATATCTTCTTCCTCCACACGGAAATTATGTTTATGGCCGGGTGATTGAGAAACTCTCTAAAGAACCGATGGTAGGAGTGACGATTCGTTTGGATGGTCATTCTACTGGTGTAATTACCGATATAAACGGTTGCTATGTATTGACCCTGCCCGAAAAAGGCGGTCTGGTTATCTATTCCTACATCGGTTTTGAAACCCGTAAAATCAAAGTCACTTCCCGGCAGAAAGTCGATGTGCAGATGGTAGAAGCTACCGAAAGTATTCAGGAAGTGATTGTAACCGGCTATAACTCCATACAGAAAGAAAGTTTCACAGGAAATACCACAAAGATAGAGAAAGAAGACCTGTTAAAAGTCAACCCGAACAACCTGATTTCGGCCATTCAGACTTTCGATCCCTCTTTCAGAATACAGGAGAATCTGGCTGCTGGTTCCGATCCCAACAGCCTGCCTCAATTCGTCTTGCGTGGTCAGACCGGTATCGGAGAAACGACACTTGGGCAGACCTCCACCTCCTCCATTTCGCGGGAAGTGCTAAGCGGTAATTCCAACCTGCCTATCTTCATACTGGACGGCTTTGAAGTCGATGTAGAAAAGATATACGACCTCGATATGAATAGCATCCACAGCATCAATATCCTGAAAGATGCTGCCGCCACTGCCATGTACGGTTCACGTGTGGCCAACGGTAATTGTCATTGAACGGCGTGCGCCGCCGGAAAGTTCCGTGTACAGTATTCCGGAGTACTTTCTGCCGAACTGCCGGATTTATCCTCCTACAATCTGGTGAACGCCCGTGAGAAGCTGGAAACCGAACGCCTGGCAGGACTATATGACAGCAACACCCCGGAAATAGACCCCTATACCAACGGTTACTACCAACGACTCAATAATGTACTGACAGGTGTCGATACCTATTGGCTTTCTCAAGGACTACGCACGGCTCTGAACCATAAGCACTCCGTTTTCATAGACGGTGGAGAAAACGACGTGCGCTGGGGAGTGGAACTGGGATTCAGAGGAACGGAAGGAGTGATGAAACACTCTTCCCGTAAGAATGCCAATGCCGCTTTTTATGTAGACTACCGCATTGGCGGACTACAAATAAAGAACAAAGTGACCTACACTTATAACAAAAGTACAGATGTCCCCTTCAATTCATTCAGCGATTACTCCCATTTACTTCCTTATATGCGTCTGTATGATGAAAATGGCGATTATGTGCGCCGTCTCGAAAAGTTCGACGGGGCTAGCGGCACACAAGTAAATCCACTGTACGAAATCAACTTCTACAACAGCTTCGACCATTCCGGTTATGATGAAGTAACCGATGATCTTAGTCTGAATTGGCGTATCACCGACGGTCTGCGTCTGCGCGGTCAGTTTTCCGTCCTGATGAGAAATTCTACCGGTGATCTGTACAAAGATCCCGCATCGGCCAGTTATTCAGCCAGTACAGGCAACATCAATGGTGAAAAAACAGAATCCACACAAAAGAGAACAGTGATAGACGGAAGCCTGTCACTCATGTACAACAATACCTTCAAGGGACACAATCTCAATATCTGCTTGTCCTCCAACATGAGACAAACGCAGAGCACTGCTTCCGAAACACGTTACCGGGGATTTCCGGGTGGCGACCTTGTCTCTTCAAACTATGCGGCAGAAGTATACGGAAAGCCCAGCAGCTCCGATAATACCACCCGCTTGGTAGGAGCCTTGCTCACTTCCAACTACACCTACAACAATATCTATCTCGCCGACCTTACAGGACGTATCGACGGTTCTTCCGAATTCGGTTCCGATAAAAGATGGTCCATGTTCTGGTCAACAGGAGCAGGAATCAACATTCATAATTATGATTTTATCAGGGCGAACGCTCAATAACTTGTACATGTTAATTTAGCTTTTATTATTCCCTAAATAGATAGTTTTTTTCCTGTATTTTTCAATATCTTCTGTTCCTATTCTCTGTGTGAATATAATTCATTACATTTGCATATCTACTATATTAATCCCTACCGCAATATGACCATTCAAGCCTTTTCAGCTATAATTCCTGATGTAAGAGATGATAAGAATAAAATATATCAGTCTAACGAAATAGTGTTCATCGCCCTAGTCTCTGTTATCTGCGGAGCTGATACGTGGAACGAAATAGAAACATTCGGCAAGACGCATGAATCCTATTTCAAGACGCGTCTTCCGGGTTTGACTTCTATCCCTTCCCATGATACCTTGAGTCGTTTCTTCTCCATATTGGATATCGACTGGTTTGAAGAATGTTTCAGGTTGTGGGTCGATGACATCTGCCGTAAAATTCCCGGGGTGGTAGCTATTGACGGAAAGGCCGTTTGTGATAATCCCCATAAAAACAGTCGCTCAAAAAATGGAGTGAGAAGCAAGCTCTATATAGTCAGTGCCTGGTCTGTATCCAACGGCATTTGCCTTGGTCAAAAGAAAGTAGAAGAAAAATCGAATGAAATAAAGGCTATCCCCGAGCTAATAAAGGCGCTGGATCTTGAGAACTGCATCATAACCATTGACGCTATGGGCTGCCAGAAATCAATCACTAAACTAATAATCGAGAACAAAGCTGATTATATTTTATGTGCCAAAGATAACCATGAAACACTCAGGGATATGATAGAATTTAATCTTAGTGAGGAAACAAGATACTATTTATGTCACGCAAAAAGGTACTTTGAGGAAAACGAAGGGCATGGAAGAAGTGAATACAGGGAATGTGTATGCATAAGCGCTAAAAATCTTCAATATTTTCTCAAAGGGTGGACAGGGATCAAGACATTGGCTATGATAAATTCTATCAGAAAAACAGGTGATAAAGAAGCTACTATGGAAACAAGGTACTATATATCATCATTGGAACCTGACCCGGTACTCATACTTAAATCGGTCAGATCACACTGGGAGGTTGAAAACAACCTGCATTGGGTACTTGATATAGGATTCAGAGAAGATGATGACAGAAAAACAGGAAATGCTGCAATCAACTTCTCCGCCATATCAAAGTTGGCACTTATGTTATTAAAACAGAGCGATATCAAACTGGGAATGGCAGGAAAGAGGAAAGCGTGTGGATGGGACGAGAAAATAAGAGATAAAGTCATTGGGATTGAAAAAATATAGAGAATAATAGGATGTACAAGTTATTGAGCGTTCGCCCTGTGATTTTATGAAGTCGAATGAACTCTTTTCCATGTTGAAGTTCCGTGTCTCCTACGGACTGACCGGAAAGACCAACTTCTCCCTCTATTCGGCCAAAGATATGTATCAGCTGCAAACAGACAGCTGGTATCCCACAGGCTACGGTGTATTCCTCTATCAGATGGGAAATCCGAACCTGAAATGGGAACGTAAATACACCCTCGACTATGGAGTTGAAATCGGACTGTGGCACGATAAAATCTATCTGAAAGCCTCTGCCTACGACGAGCGTACCATCGACCTGATAACCGATTATACCATCCCTTCCTCTACCGGATTCACCTCCTACAAAGAAAACATGGGAAAGGTGAAAAACACCGGCGTCGAACTGGAACTGCGGGCACGACTTTACAGTGACAGAAACTGGCTCTTCCAGCTCTACGGCAGCTTTGCAAGAAACAAAAACACGATTATTGAAATCTCCCAGGCAATGCGCGACTATAATAAAAGAGTGGAAGAACTGTTCAGCGGATATAACCCCGAAAGCAGCTCCGATTCAAAATATGCTAAAACATACCTGAAATATTACGAAGGAGCCTCTCTGACCTCTATTTACGGGATGAAGTCATTGGGAATCAGCCCCACAAACGGCAAAGAAATCTACCTTCGCCGGAATGGTGACGTTACCGATGTATGGTCTGCCGACGAATGGACCATTATTGGCGATACAGCTCCCAAGGGACAAGGCTCATTCGGTTATACCCTGTCCTATAAACAGTTATCCATGTTTGCTTCTTTCCTCTATACTTTTGGTGGAGATGCTTACAACAATACCCTCGTCTCCTATGTAGAGAATGCCGACATTAAAAATGACAATGTAGATAAGCGGGTATTGCTCGACCGTTGGCAGAAACCGGGAGACATAACCACCATGAAAGATATTCGTGACCGTAATGTCACCACCGGCGCATCTTCGCGTTTTGTACAGAAAAACAATACCCTGCAATGGAGTTCATTGACAATGAGCTACAATTTCCGTCCCGAACAATTAAAGAAACTCCATCTGTCCGGCCTGCGTCTTTCGTTCACGATGAACGACCTGTTCTATTGGTCTACCATCCGTCAGGAACGGGGACTGGATTATCCTTATTCGCGTTCATTCAATCTGACTACTAACATCATATTCTAACCATACAAATGAAGAAACTAATCAGCCATATACTAATAGCCCTGACAGGAATGTTAGCCGTTTCCTGCAATGCCTGGCTGGACGTAACACCAGAAAATGCGATAGCCGACGACGATCTGTTTTCCACCGGTTTCGGCTACCGGAATGCCCTGAATGGTATCTACACCAATCTGGCGTCCGACGAACTTTACGGTAAGCAACTAAGCTGGGGATTCCTTAGTGCCATCTCCCAGCAATACAATCAAAAGGCGGGAACCATCTCTCCGATGTATGCCGACGCTTCCGAACTTATCTATAACACGGTCGACACCGAACCCGTCGTGACAGCTATCTGGGAAAAAGGCTATAAAGTGATAGCCAACCTGAACAAGCTCATCGAGAACATCCGGCCCACGGACATCTCTTTGTTCGAATACGGAGAAGAAGAGAAAAACCTCATTTACGCCGAAGCCTTGTCATTAAGAGCCATGATGCATTTTGACCTACTTCGCTTGTTTGCTCCTGCAACGGCAACCAATCCTTCGGGCGCCTATCTTCCTTACCGCGATAAATACGAAGCCGCAGTGGTAGAAAAATGTACCGTTACCGATTTTATCGAGAAAGTCCTGAAAGACCTGCTCGAAGCGGAAGACATTCTGCGTAAGTTTGACACCGAATACCATCCCGAAGCGATGTACGCTTCACAAATGTGAACCTACTCCCGAATGGAATGCCCGCTACCGCTTCAACTCCGGTTCCTATATAGACGATATGGGAGCATTCTTCTGGTATCGTGGCATCCGCTTCAACTATCTGGCATTGCTGGGGTTGAAAGCCCGTGTCTGCATCTATGCCGGTCCTGCCTACTACAAGAATGCCGAGACAGCCGCCAAAGAACTTTACAACACCTATTACCAGCAGAAACGGTGGATAGGCTTTACAGAAGGAGAGAACATTACCTGCAATCTCAATTCCCGATATACAAAAGTCTCCCACGACATATTGTTCGGCTTGTACAAGAAACAGCTGGCTACGGATTATGAACAGGCCGTATGGGGCTCTTCCTCTTCTTCGTCAACCACCCGTTTGCCGTTGGCAAATATCCCTTCCCTGTTTGCTTCGGACAATACGGGCGTATATACCGACTATCGGCTCACCTACCTGATCGGGACTACCAATGAAACCCAGTCGAAGTATTACACACTGAAGTATAACCCTTCCGTAGAATCAGTAGTAGAAGCAATGGAGAATCCGATGATACCAGTGATCCGGTTCAGTGAAATCTGTCATATCCTGGCGGAGATCAGTAGCTATAATGGCAAGATAACCGAAGGAATCAACTACCTCGAAACAGTTCGAAAAGCCCGTGGAGCTGAACGTACCCTTAGTCTGACAGTCAGCACCCGTGAACAACTGGATGCCGAAATACTGCTCGATATACGGAAAGAAATGATAGGCGAAGGTGGAACCTTCTACACCTACAAACGGATGAACCTCTCCACCGTGCCCGATTCCGACGAGGAAGGAGAAATCAACATGACAGGTTCTTATGTACTTCCATTGCCTACCAGTGAAACAACCAACTAATGCCCGGATAAGATGAAACGAATATTGACATATACCATCTTCTGCCTGCTGTTCGTTCTCACCTCTTGCAGTGAAGAGCAGCTGGACGTTTATAATGGAGACAATTACGTCTATTTTACTTACATGAGCGATAAGTCTCCACAGAAAATAACATTCAACTTTGCTACAGATGCACCCTTGCTTCGAGAAGGAACCGTGAAAGTGAAAATGACACTTCTTGGCTACCTGCTCGAAGAAAATGCCACCTGTGATATTTCCGCAGTGGGAGAGAAAAGCACCGCCCGTTCCGGCATCGACTATGCCCCTTTGACCTCCGGCATCTTCCATAGCGGACTGGCGGAAGACACCTACGAAGTCACCGTCTATCGCAATGAAGACCTGCTCAACACAGACTACACCCTTACCCTTTCACTGGATGCAGTGGAAAACTGTCTGGTGGGTCCGGCAGAATACAAACACGTCACGATTCAAGTGACCGACCGGATTTCCCAACCTGTTTGGTGGAACCAGAGTTCGGCAGCCAATCTGGGTACTTATTCGGATATGAAATACCGTGTTTTTATCATTTTCATGGATGGTGAGATACTCGAATCATTGGATAAATACACCGGTATTGAGTTTGTCAACCTGATAGCCGACTTCAAGGCCTGGTGGAAAGACCAGTGGCAGCAAGGCAATTACCAATATTATGATACAGACGGAGTGACACCGCTGTATGAAACCATTCTCGATAACTGATAATAAATTATGAAGCGAAAAACAATACTATTCATTTCAATCCTGCAGCTTCTCGTGATAACCGGCTGTTATGACGATTTGGGAAACTATGACTATACAAACTCTACCAAAGTTTCTTTTGTGAACTCCGCTTCATCGGACTACACGTTTATGGTAGGCGACCTTTTCGAGATGGATGCGCCCATCAACTTCTCAACGGACATCGGGAATGTTGATGAACTTTTCACCGTTCAATGGTATCTGAACCGTGAACTGATCTACACAGGTTATCATCTGAAGTATCAGTTCGAAAAGGCGGAACGTACGAACTGATACTGAAAGTCATCAATAAGGAAACGAATGAAACATACATCAGCAATAAATATACCTTGACGGGAAAGAACAGTTTCGACTGGGGCTGGATGATTCTCTCCAACAAAGGAGACGGAAAATCTTCTTTATCTTTCATCAATCCCGGCCTCCGGGCTACGCACGATGTAGAAAACATCATCGAAGATGGTCTGGGTACAGACCCGCTCGGGATCTATTACTATTATGTATTAGGCTCTATCTCCGGTTCCTACGTGTCAGGTTTGCCGAAAATCCTGATAAATCAGGGTAGTGGAAGTGTCACGCTAGATGGCAATTCGTTGCAAAAAGACATGTGGCTTGCCCACGAATTTGAAAACCGTAAAGAGCCGGAAGGCTTGAAGATAATGGACTTCGCATTCAAGGAAGAATATTACGTGATTTGCTCCGAACAGGGGGAAGTGTATATCCGTGCCGTAGGCACTGACAATAAAGCGATTCCTTATTACGGGAAGTACGGCGCCATGCCGTATGAGTTTGAGGGAGGTAGCCGTATCACCTGTTTCGCACCGTTCCACAACGTCACTTATTGGTGTGCCGACGAAGAACGTTGTATCTTGTATGATGAGCAAAATGCCCGTTTTATCGGCATTACACATTATCCGCAGTGGGGAGCAGTTTATACTCCTGCCATCGTCTACTTCAAAACATACGATCAGGATTTGGAAGTTCCCTCCGGTGTGTTGCGGGTGAACAATATGGGAGCGGGAACCCGCTGCCTGGCAATAGGGGCTTACGAAAAGAAAGATGTAGCCTCCAACGGCGGGCTGACATTTTGGTCAAACTACGTGTCGCTGATTGACGTGCAGGGAACCGGAAATTATGATTTGCACGAGTTTGCCGTAAAAGACATGGATAATAACTCTCACCTGATAACCGGTACGGATCAATACGGATTCAGCGGCAGCTCCTTATTGACTCCGCAAAGTGTCATTAAGATGTCCTCCAATTTTGAAAAGAACCCTTATTTCTACTTTACCGATGGAGATAAGAATCTCTATATATACAGTATGCAGATGCGCAGCCATATGCTGGCTTACACAGCAGGCAGCCGTATCACCGGCATCAGTGGAAGTCCTGTTGTTTGTGAGTTTTATGGCTATGGGGGAAATAGCACTGATCCGAATTTCCGGCTGGCACTTTCGCAGGAAAATGGGGATATCGCCATCATCGATGTAAACACGAGCCAGATGGTACGTCTCTTCGAAGGTTTTGCTCCCGATTTGGAATTGAAGACTTTTAGCGGGTTTGGCGATGTGAAAGGCATGGTATGGTGCACGAACTATGAAGGAGAATATTAATTGGAAAAAGAAAATAACCTATCAGTAAATAATTAATCATTTAAACGAGAAAAGTATGAAAAATAGACTGTTTTATTTTGCTGCTTGTGTAGCTTTAGTATTGTCTTCAGTAAGTTGCAGCAGTGACGATGGTGAAGAAGAAGATGCAGATATTCCCGTAGTGGGGAAAATTGCTGTTTCCGGTGCTTATAATGTGTATTCCCATGGAAGCCAGGGATGGATTGAAGCGGACAAGATAGGAATATATGTGTTGTCCGATGGCAAACCGCAGGATAACTTGCCGTATGCTCCGTCGGAAGTAGCGGTGGCTACTACTACAGAATTGGATGGTAAAACGTATATAGTATATGATCGTGATAGTCGTGTGACTGAAGATATTACGCTGAATCCTTCTTCCGAACTTGCTGCAGGATTTAAGGGTGGCGATCACACTATTTATGCCTATACGCCCTATAACGCAGCTTCACAAGATTATAAGGCTGTCGCTTTGCCCAACTTAGCTGTGCAGGAGTATTATGAATCAGAGTTTATGCCGCATCGTAATTATAGCTTTGCTTATGCTTCGGCTACTACATCTAGCTATTCTGCTGCAACTGTTTCTTTGGGAGAATTCAAACCATTGTTTTCTCAAATCACTTTACCGGGTGCGGGATGCCCGGATTCTTTTGTCGGTAAGAAATTTACTAAAGTGGTGGTGAGCTGTGACCATCCGATTGCCTACGAAGATGGAGCAACTGTAGATTTGTCGACAGGTAAAATTTCCGGTACTCCGATAAACAGTATTACTTATAATCTTCCTAATGGCGGCTTCGAGATAACTGCCGGGTATTTTGGTGCCAGTTTGGAGACCTGTTATATGATGATTGCCGTACCTTTTGAAACAGGGCTAACTTATACCTATAATTTTACTTTGACAATTGATGGACAGGAATATACTATTTCAGGCAAACCGAATGAAAAGATGTCTAGTATCAACAACTTAAATATGTATGGCATTGCCGGTATCGAATAATTATTATCTTTGTATCTGTATATAAATATTAAAAAAGAAAGCATGAAGAAATTAGTTTCAATTCTGATGATTCTGGCAATGATCGTTCCATTGGCCGGAGCACAATCGACGGACATCTTCAAGAAAAAGAAGAAAAAGAAGAGCAAGACGGAAGCGGTGGATAAAGCCAAGGCTGACTCCATTGCCAAGAGTAAGAAAGATGCTCTGCAACCTTACGCAAAAGTAATCACCGGCAAAGCCAAAACAATGGACGGCTTTTTTAAAGTGCATTACGTAGATGGTAAATATTTCTTCGAAATAGCCGACTCTCTTTTCGGACGTGATATTTTGATTGTGAACAGAGTTGTGAAAGCACCGGTAGACGCGCAGAAACGTAAAGTAGGCTATCCGGGAGATTACATCAGCGACGAAGTGATCCGTTTCGAGAAAGGACGCGGCGACAAACTGTTCGTGCGTGAAATCTCTTATCTCGAACATTCTGCTGATACACTGGGTATGTATCAGGCCGTATTGAACTCCAATGTTCAACCCATTGTGGCCACCTTCCCGCTGAAAACTGTCCGTAAAGAAGGAGAAACTACCAACTATGTGATCGACATGACCGACTATATCCGTAAGGACAACGAAATGTTTTCATTCACCAGCCGGGTGAAAGACAACATCGGAGCGAGCAGCATGGTAGACGACGCCAGTTATATCGACACACTGAAAGCCTTTCCGCAAAACATCGAAATACGTACCGTGCGTACCTTCCAGCGGAAGAAAGGAGGAGGCAGTGGACTTGAGAAACTGCTGGCAGCTTTCTTTGCCACCTCTACCACTCCGTTGACTTACGAACTGAACAGCTCTATGCTATTACTTCCCAAGGAACCGATGAAACCGAGATTGCACGACGACCGGGTAGGTTACTTTGCTGTGAGCTATAAGGATTTTGACGAGAATCCGCAAGGAGTGAAGTATAAAGCGAATATCACCCGCTGGCGTCTCGAACCCAAAGACGAAGACCGCGAGAAATACCTGCGTGGCGAATTGGTGGAACCAAAGAAACCGATTATCATTTATATCGACCCTGCCACTCCGAAGAAATGGGTTCCGTACCTTATTCAGGGAGTGAACGACTGGCAAGCCGCTTTTGAGAAAGCAGGATTCAAAAATGCAATCTTCGGCAAAGAAGCACCGACGGACGATCCTACCTGGAGCTTGGAAGACGCCCGCCATTCGGCTATCGTGTACAAGCCTTCCGATATTCCGAACGCAAGCGGACCTCACGTGCACGACCCTCGCAGCGGTGAAATTCTTGAAACGCATATCAACTGGTATCACAATGTGATGAGCCTGCTTTACAACTGGTAAATCGTGCAGGCAGGAGCCATTGATCCGGGAGCACGCAAACCGATGTTCGACGATGAACTGATGGGCGAACTGGTACGTTTTGTATCTTCCCACGAGGTGGGACATACATTAGGACTGCGTCATAACTTCGGTTCTTCAATACCGTCCCGGTAGAGAAACTTAGAGACAAAATATGGGTGGAAGCCAACGGTCATACACCGTCTATCATGGACTATGCACGCTTCAACTATGTGGCACAGCCGGAAGACAACGTTTCACGTTCGGGAATATTCCCCGTATCGGTATGTATGATAAATGGGCGATTGAATGGGGCTATCGTTGGATGCCTGAATATGAAACGGCGGAAGCCGAAATACCTCATTTGAATAAGTGGATCATTGAGAAGCTGCGGGAGGACAAACGCTATACGTTCGGAACGGAACTCGACAGAAACGATCCCCGCAACCAGAGTGAAGATTTGGGAGATGATGCCATGCTGGCAAGCTCGTATGGAATCAAAAACCTGAAACGTGTGATGCCTGAAATCATGAACTGGACTTATGAACCGAATGAGGGTTATATGAAAGCTGTCCGTTTGTATCAGAATGTGGTGGGACAATTCGACTTGTACATGGGCCATGTGGCTACCAATGTGGCCGGTATCTACCACAATCCGATTTCTGTGGAACAGACAGACATGAAAGCGGTGGAATATGTTCCTAAGGATATTCAGAAGAAAGCGGTCGACTTCCTGAACAAGGAACTGTTTACCACACCGACCTGGCTGATGGATGATAAACTGTCCGAAAGAACTGGTATCAATACTTTCAATTCGATCTACCGTGTACAGAGCAGTACATTGAAACAACTGCTTAGCAGCCGCACACTTGATAAGATGACGGACAACGAACTGGTCAACGGAGCGAAGGCATACACAGCCAACGATTTGTTCCGTGATTTGAAGAAGAGTATCTGGAGCGATATGCAAGGAGGAAAGAAACCGGATGCTTCCCAACGTAGTTTGCAAAAGACTTATGTCAATGCGTTGATTGGAATGCTTGATAAACCGAAGAACAGTTCCGGTTCGCTCGGAAGTCTGGGTGGTTATTCGCTCGTAGCTTTGATTTCCCTTCTGAAGCACCGACTATTGCACGCGGACAGTTGACTGATCTTAGAAGAGACCTGACCAATGCGGCAAATGCTTCCAGTGGAATATACAGAAGTCATTATCTGAACTTGAAAGCGTTGATTGATGCTGCATTCGACGTGAAGTAGAAAAATAATTTACGATTAAGTTCATTTACGATTAGACGATTTACGATGTACGATTGGAGTTAGTACATGGTAAGTCGTCTAATTTGTAGATTAGCTGATTGTAAATACGTTCTTTTTGCCCCATATTTACGACAGTATTAGGTGGCTTTGCCCCATTTTTGGAACATAAACGATAGACTTTTGCCCCATCTTTGAAACAAAATCAATGGTATTTTGCCCCATCTTTGGAAATTCTTTATAACTTTGTTGCTGGAATTAGTTTATCCGACTACGGCAACGGAAGTTCCGGCCACTCCTGAAATAAAGCGTATGCCCAAACTGGTCTGGTTAGATACAGGATTGGTGAATTATGCGGCACAGGTACAGAAAGAGGTTTTGGGAGCAAAAGATATAATGGATGCTTGGCGTGGTATGATAGCGGAGCAGATTGTAGCGCAAGAACTGTTGACACTGACAGATAAAGTCAGTCAGAAACGTTGTTTCTGGGTGCGTAATAAAAGTGGTTCTAATGCAGAAGTCGATTATGTGTGGGTGCAGGATTCTATGGTTTATCCCATTGAAGTCAAATCAGGGCATAACGCCCACTTGCGTTCCTTACATTCTTTTATGAATCACTCTAATCAGACTGTTGCAGTCAGAATATGGTCGCAGCCTTATGCTGTGGATGAGGTAAAGACGGCAGACGGAAAAGAATTCAAATTGATAAATCTACCTTTTTACCTCGTTGGAAAATTAGACAGCATATTACGTCGGTTCTAAACGGCCTTTGATAACGCGTAGTCTAGCAAAATCATAAGTTAAAGATTAGGCACGGATTACACAGATTGCACGGTTAGTGCTATGCTTGTACAAAGCAACCGTGAAATCCGTGTTATCCGTGCCTAAATTATAATAAAGCTAATTTTTTTAGACTTTATCCCAATCCTTTTCAGCATTAAAGCAAGGACAGGCTTTGATCCATTCTTCCGGTTCAATCTCGCCGTTTCCGTTCAGGTCGGGGCTAAGATCCCGGTGTCCACATATCCGGCAATCGGGATACTCTTTCAATAAAGTGAGAATTAATACACGCAGAGAGTGTTTTTGCCAACAGGTGCGTGTGTCCTTCGGTTGTCCCATGCAGTCGAGTCCTCCTTCGTAGCAGATACCTATACTTTCCTTGTTGAAACTGCGACAATGCGCACCGACCTTTTCTATCGGACGGGTAGACTTTATATCACCGTTCTTGCGGATATAAAAATGATACCCCGTTCCGTTGAATCCGCGCCTGCGGTGGCAGATATCCAGATCATATTCCGTGAAGCTCTTGTCCTCGCGCGTGGCGGAGCAATGGATTACTATTAGATTGATAGTTCTCATGGATAAGACCGTTCATTGTCAGGCTTCCGCCATGCTACGTTGCGAGCACTCTTTATGGATGCATTGCAAGGTGGCAGCCTGCGCCAGCTGACCTCTTAATGAGAATATCTCCGTATGCATCTCTTTCACTTTCGAACTAAGGTCGAAATAATCCTTCAACACTTTCTCCAACTGCTGCATCAGAAAAGTATACTGGTCTTTCACCAGTTCGCTGAACTCTTTTACTTCTTGCGCCATTACTTTGCGCTTTTTGCGGTTACTGCCCAGAAAGGGCAGGATCGTTATAATGATCTCTATGATTTTATCAAGCATTTTAATAAATTGAGGATTGAAAATTGAGAATTAAAAAATAAATGTAGAAGAAAACAGAAACCGCATAGAGAGTAACTGTAGAAATCACTCCGTAATATCCATGCGGCGCTGTTTTAAAGATTAAGCTGCCGGGTCCGGAGCTTCTCCGCTTCCGCCGCTGTTTCCACCGCTACCGCTATTTCCGTCATCGTCACCTTCTCCGTCGCCCTTTGCTGCCAGGATAAAATCGACATTATTTTCGCCTCGGGTAGTGGCATGGCTCGTATTTACCAATTGAAGCGCCTTGTCCGCCACGAAACGGACATTTACTTTGCGGATGCTGCGCACCGTGCAATCTTTCTCTTTTTCTGCCCCCTCGCTGCTCAATGTGATATGAAACGTACCCAATCCGTCAACCTTCACCTTGTCGCCCTGGGTAAGCGATAGGCGTAACTGCTCGACAAAAGCCTCAATGGCATGCTTCACGTCTCCTGCAGTGAGCGAGGAGTTCGCTTCGATGGCATCCGCCAGCTTGTTGATGTCCATCACTCTCACTGTGCCCGATTTCTGGCGTACATAATACAACATCTGTGAATCCGGTTGATTCACATACTTTCTGCGCTGATAGCGCTCCACTAATACATTCATACAATAAAAAGTTAAGGTTTAAGTAATAAAATTTTCTCTGTCCTTACGACATTACAAATATACGAAATATGAGAGGGAAAGTCAAGTGTTTTGCTATATATATTGTATGTATAATGAAATAAAATGAGAAAATGATTTATGCTATATGTTGTAATATAAAATTGTATATTATTAGTGTAACTGTTTCTTATTTGGCATGTTTCAGCATATACTCTAACGGAGGGACATATTCGGTGATCTTGGTCATTTCCGGATTATGTCTGAAATAGACGTTTCCTGTCTCTCCGTTGCGTTGCTTGGCTATGATGACTACTCCCAGACCTTCGGTGGGATAACCACTTTCCCGGTCGGTCGTCACCCTTGCAAGGGCGGGACGGTAGAGCAGCATGACGACGTCTGCATCCTGTTCAATAGCTCCGCTCTCGCGGAGATGAGCCAGTTCGGGACGGCCGGCAGGGCGGTTTTCCGATTCGCGGTTTAGCTGGCTAAGCAGTACGACTGGTACATTCAGTTCTTTGGCTAGCAATTTTGCCTTGCGGGTGGCTTGTGCCACTTCCTGTTCGCGGTTGCGGTTGTTTTGACCGGTCGTCATGTCGCAGAGTTGCAGGTAGTCGATAATAATAGCATCGCACGCATGTTGGCTTTGCAGCAGTCGCGCGCTGGAACGTATATGTTCCATGTTGACCGATGTGCTGTCGTCTACGTGTATCGGCAGGCGTTTGAGGTCAGCGGCTGTTGTGCGTGCCTCTACGAGTTCCTGTTGGCTGACGGTTCCCGATCGCCAATGGCGGGCGCTGATTTCGCTGACCGCTGTCAGCCATCGGTCTGCTAGTCGTTCCCCTTGCATCTCGAGGCTGTAGACAGCTACGGCATACCCTGCCATTGCTGCGCTTCGTGCCATGTGTAGTGCGAATGCCGTTTTTCCTACGCCGGGACGGGCGGCGACCACCACCAACTCGCCTTTCTGTAGTCCGGACGTCATGCGGTCCAGATCCGCCAGTCCGGTAGGGAGGTCGGTTACTCCGTTTTTGTTGTTGGCGATACGTCCTTCGGCTTCTACCATGGTGGCGGTCATTAGTTCATCCATGTCGCGCATGTGGTTGTTATGGCCGAATTCGCCTTCCAGACGGTCGAGCAGGTTATGCGCGTCTACCAGTGAGTCGTCAATATCCATCGTTTCGTCTAGCGAACAGGCGAGGAGTTTGTTGAACCCCAGAATCATTTCCCGCCGCAGGTATTTCTCGTGTACGATCTGCGCATGATATTCAAGATGGGCGGAGGTTGCCACCTTGCTGCTCAATTGGGTGATGCCGAACGGTCCGCCCGCCTCTTCGAGCTTTCCACGGTGGGAAAGCTCTTCTTTTACGGTGAGGATGTCTATCTTTATTCCTGCATGATACATGGCCAGTATGGCGGCATAGATAACCTGATGGCGCAGGACGTAGAACATTTCGGGACGCAGCTTGTCGGCTACCAGTGGTATGGCTCCCTGTTCTATCAGGCAGGCGCCGATGATAGCTTCTTCTATTTCGGGAGCCTGTGGCGAAACTCTGTTTTCGGTATTCATATTATCAGTATTCGTTAAGAAAAGCTTTGTTGGATAAATAGCTGGCGGCATGGAGAAGGAAATTGATGTTCGTTTGGTGGAAATAATATTCCTCTATCCTGTCGATGGCGAGTTGCTGTTCCTTGTCGCCCAACTTTTTCCATTCGCGTTGTGCTTTGGCGATATTCTCTTTGGGGAGCTGTGTGATGCTGTGGAATTCATTCCAGAACAGGTGAAACTTTTCGTTGACGGCTTTCTTTTTCTGCTTGTCGCTATCGGGAACTCCCATCCATTTATCGTATTCGACGACACGAATATGCAGGGAGGAATTGTTGGGGTGAGAGATGATTTCTATAATTCCCAGCGTGGCAAGCTCGTGTATGAACCTGAAGGCTTTTCCGACAGACCAGTGGAAGATGTGGCTCCAGTCGCGATAACTAAACAGGCTTTCGCCTCTTTTACACAGGCAGTTTTTATTTTGACGGTCGTTGTAGAGTGTATCCGAATAATTGACCTTCATCAGAATTTTCAGGAGAGCTTCTATTTCTCCTTCTTGCATGTGTCGGTCTTCTATCTGCTGCTGTAGTAAGGCTTTAGGGATAATGAGAAAACCATGTTTCAGCATGGCTTGAAAATTGAAATTTTTCATTGAGTGTTATTTAAATTTTCTGTAAAAGTACGCTATTCCCGTGCGGTTTGCAAGGGGTGTGTCTGTTTGTGGACGGGTGTGGACGAAGAAGAATAGTTGTGGTACGTAAGTTGTTGTATTTTTGTTTTCTTTCATGGGGCGAAGAAGCGATCAGGAGATGAAACGGATGCTCTGTTTGTGTTTGATAGAACTTCTGCCGGAGATAAACAGAGCCTTCGTTGGGAGGATTCGGAGGCTCTGTTTGGAATGAAAAAAACGGTCATTTTGCCGAACGCTTTGTGGAACGCTTTTTTCTTTCTGTAAATAGCTGTATAAATGATAGTTATCTTCTTTTCCGAAAAAAGTGGTGAACGCAAAGTGGAATACATAATAAACAATAAAAAGATAAATGATATATTTAAAAATATATAGTTCGATTTTCTTTTTATTCCTTGTCGATGTTTTCGTTTTCTACTACGTAATTAAACGTTGGTCGGCAGGTCGATGTGGGGAGGTCCCCAATGGCGGTAAAGGATTAGTTGCATTTCGGGACTGATGTCGATTGTTTGGCAGGTGTAATACGCGGCAGCCAGTTGTTCGTTCAACGTCTTGTCTGCTTTGATGCGTTTGCGCATTTTTTTGCTGGCGGAAGAGGCGTTTGCCAGATCTGGAAAATATTCTTTCGCCAACTCGGAGAAATACTTGAATCCATTGATGCTGTAGTGTTCGGCAGCTGGTTCATTGTTGTTCATAACTTTGTTGTTTTTTAGTAATTAAAATGATTATTTGTTTAAAAAACTGCGCAAATGTATAAAAATAAATTTGATAGATAATGTGAATATTTCAGTTTTTAATATTATAATTTTATATATGTAAATCTTTGTATATATATTTTCGTATTTTACTAAAGTAAATTGTGAAATTAGTAAATATTAATTATTAAATTATTTTTTAATGAAAAAGGAAAGTTTTACTTCGTTTATGAAACAAGTGGCTGTTGATTTGCAGCAGAGTGGGAATTTAGGGACTGCTCATGTATATAGAAGTAGTTTGAATGCGATTCTTACTTTTCAGGGTTCCGGTTGTTTGTCGTTCCCGGAAATAACTCCGGAGTGGTTGAAGCATTTTGAGGGTAGCCTTCGTGCTCGTGGGTGTAGCTGGAACACGGTGTCTACGTATCTTCGCACGTTGCGTGCGGTTTACAATCGTGCTGTCGATCTTCGGAAAGCGCCTTATGTGCCGCATTTGTTTCGCTCCGTATATACAGGTACGCGGGCGGACCGTCGTCGGGCATTGGATGCGGAGGATATGAAGAAGGTATTTGCCCGTCTGTTGCAGTCGGATGCGGTTACTCCTGCCATGAGGGGTGCGCAGGAATTGTTCATCCTCGATGTTCCTGTCTGGCTGCCTTTTGTCGATCTGGCTTATCTGCGTAAGAGTGATCTCCGGGGGAATGTGATTAGCTATCGTCGTCGTAAAACGGGGCGTCCACTGTCTGTGACGTTGACGTCGGAAGCGATGTTTCTTTTACGGAAGTATATGAGTCGCGAGGAGCAGTCGCCCTATTTATTCCCGATTCTTCACAGTGACGAAGGTTCGCCAATGGCGTATAGGGAATATCAACTGGCTCTGCGCAATTTTAACTATCAGTTGGAACTGGTGGGAAAGCTGCTTGGACTCAAAGACCGGTTGAGCTCATATACCGCACGTCATACTTGGGCGACGACTGCGTATTATTGCGAAATTCATCCGGGCATTATTTCCGAAGCAATGGGACATTCGTCTATCACTGTAACGGAAACTTATTTGAAACCTTTTCGAAGTAAGAAAATTGATGAAGCAAATAAACAGGTGCTCGACTTTGTAAAACGCTCGGTGATGGGTGCAAGTGCTTGATTTTTACTCTGTTACTTCGTAGGTAACGGGTTGAAATATCGGTGCAAATATGAGCATATTTCTTAAAACAACCAAACGAAATCA
>SCPO01001293.1_pt1 | contig 29316 bp, 46 predicted proteins | sample 6106821 | NCBI WGS metagenome assembly SCPO01 (sample SAMN10720448, study PRJNA508395) | human gut metagenome | isolation source: Participant 2 stool, 0 month | host: Homo sapiens | collected 2017 | reverse complement strand
GCCCGCCGCGCCCTGAGCGGGATGCCGAGCTGGAGGGCTGCCTGCACATCGGCACGCTGGAATCTCTCTGCTTTTTCCGTCTGCCCGGCCTGATGCACCAGTTCCGGCTGGAACACCCCAAAGTCAGCCTTAGGGTCACTACCGGCTCCCCGGAAGAGCTGATTGAAAAGATGGAGCGCGGCGAGGTGGACCTCATCTGCATTCTGGACGAGCCGCGCTACTCCAACAGCTGGCACAAATGCAACGAGATGCCGGAGGAGGTGGTGTTCGTGGCTCCGGACATCGACCTCGGCCACCCCGGCCCGTACCGGGTAGCAGAGCTTCTGTACAAGCCTTCTTCCTCACCGAACGCAACGCCAACTACCGCCGCACCTTTGACCGGTTTTGGCTTCCCGCCAGATCGAGCTGACCCCAGCCTTGAGATCAGCGATACCTCCTTTATCATCAAGATGCTGGAGCGCTCCTCCGGCATTTCCCTGCTGCCGCGCTTCGCTGTGGCCGAGCCTGCGTCCAGAGGAGATCTGCGCATTCTGGAGGTGTCAGACTTCCGGCTGACCATGTACCGCCAGATGTTCTACCACAAGGATAAATGCTGCACCCGGGAAATGGACGCCTTCATCCAGCTGGCCTCCGGGCCGGACCTGCCTCTTTATAATACAGAAAGCTTTTATAATACAGACAGCAGACCCCGGACGGTAAACCGCCCGGGGTCTGCTGTGCTGAGGAGTTTTCAGGAATTTGCAAAGCATTGCGCAGACTGTGTGCAGGCACAGCCCGCAGAGGAGGATGATTAAGCAAAGAAGGAGATGATGAGTGCTACCAGGAAGCCCACACCGCCAACCAGAGTTTCCATGATGGTCCAGGTCTTGAGGGTGGTCTTTTCGTCCATGCCCACAAGGCTCTTCACCAGCCAGAAGCCAGAGTCGTTGAAGTGGGAGCACACGGTGGAGCCGCCGGCGATGGCAGCGGTGACGCAGGCCAGATACAGCGGGCTCAGCTCGCTGATGCCGGGCATGGCGGAGATGATGCCTGCCATGGTCATAGCCACGGTAGAGGAACCAACGGAGATACGCACCAGAGCAGCCACGATGAAGGCCACCAGAACCAGCGGCAGGCTTGCGTTTGCCATGGCGTTGCCGATGACATCGCCCAGACCGGAGTTCTGCAGCATGTAGCGCAGCACGCCGCCGCAGGCAGTGACCAGCAGGATCATGCCGGTGGGCTCAAGGGACTTGGTCATGATCTTTCCAGCTGGGCATTGTTATAGCCGTGACGGGTGCCCAGCAGATACATAGCAGCGATGGTAGCCAGCAGCAGAGCCATGAAGGGCTCACCGAGGAAGGCCAGAACAGGCTGGATGCCAGCCAGACCGGGCACCACCTTTGCCACAGAGTTTGCAATGATGAGGACCAGCGGGATCAGGATGATGCCCACGATGGTGCCGAACTTGGCAGCTTGCTCTCGTCGATGTCTGCCTGCTGTGCAACGTGCTCGGGCACCTCGATCATATACTTCTTGCCGCAGATGGAGCCCCAGATGGGACCGGCAGCGATCATGGCGAAGATGCCGCAGAAGATGCCGATGAGAATGACCCAGCCCAGATCAACGCCCAGCATGCTGGCCACCAGAACGGGGCCCGGCGTGGAGGGATGAAGGCGTGGCCGACAGCCAGACCGGCCAGCAGAGGGATGACATAGTACAGGACCGAGCGCTTGGTGCGCTTTGCCAGAGAGAAGGCCAGCGGGATCAGAATGATCAGACCGGCATCAAAGAACACCGGCATGGCCACCACCAGACCTGTGATACCCAGCGCCCATGCGGCTTTTTCGTCGCCGAACTTGCGCACCATGGTCACGGCCAGCGTCTGTGCGCCGCCGGATTCTTCCAGAATGGCACCGAACATGGAGCCAAGGCCCACCAGAAGAGCGATGCCCTTTAAGGTGTTGCCGATGCCTTCGTTGACCGAGCCGATGATGTCAGACAGGGGCATACCGGCCATCAGGCCGATGCCCACCGCACCGATCAGGATGGAGATCATGGCGTGGACTTTGAACTTGATGATAAGGATGAGCAAAGGATCAGGCCCGCCACCGCGGCGAACACGAGCCGTGCGGCGTCCGGGGTTGCAACAGCTGTCATAAACGTTTCCTCCATTTTTGATATTTTGTGTGCTTTGGGTCTTATTTCAGCGCCGTCCCCGCAGACGGGCACCGGATTCAATGGATTTTTATAGACAAAGCAATATCCGTTTTTTTTTTGGCGTAACTTTATCCAGACCGTTCAGTAAAGCAACGCTGAACAGTTGATTTTGAGTTTGTGTCCAGCCTCGCAGGAGCGTCTCTTACTCCATGTAGGCGCCCTTCATGGGGCTGACGGCGTGCTGAGAGTAGAGCTTCAGCAGGCCCTTGGTATACTTGGGAGCCTTGGGCTTCCAGTTGGCACGGCGCTGGGCAAGGATAGCCTCCATCTCTTCGGGGTCTTTTCCTCACCGTTCACGCCCACGATGGCAAGCTGACGATTCGGCACATCGATGCGGATGAGATCGCCCTCTTCCACCAGAGCGATGGGGCCGCACTGCGGCCTCCGGGCTGACATGGCCGATGACCGGGCCGCGGCTTGCGCCGGAGAAGCGGCCGTCGGTGATGAGCGCCACGCTGGAAGCCAGCTTCGGGTCGGCGCAGATGGCCTCGCCGGTGTAGAACATCTCAGGCATGCGCTGCCGCGGGGCCTTCGTAACGGATGAAGATGGCATCTCCGGGCTGGACCTGCTTGTTCAGAACGGCGCTGATGCACTCTTCCTCGCTGTCAAAGGGCTTTGCGCGCAGGGTGGCGTGGCACATGTTCTTGGGGCAGGCGGTGTGCTTGATGACACTGCCCTCCGGGGCCAGATTGCCCTTCAGGATAGCAATGCTGCCGTCGGTGCCCTTGGCGTTGTCAAAGCTGTGGATGCAGGGTAGTGCGGTTAGGTGACTCAAGAGAAAGAAAAAGAGACCTCATCTCGTCAAAATCAAATTTCAAAATCATTAAAGGAGCTATTCAAATGAAACGAAATCAGAATTTCGACCATAATCACTCTCAAAACTGCTTTCCTTCCGCTACAACATAGACACCAACCGAGTGGAAGCCCGGTTCACGGATGGCTCTGCCGTCGCCAACAGGATTCCCAACTGCCTCAGAACATCCTCAACCCGCTACTTTACAGTGGGGTTGACACGGAGGATTGAGTGTCATCGTTTTTCATGGCTACCGCCGAAAATCATTGTAACGTATTTTGTGTTACAAATTGGTCAAGCGAATGATTATGATTAAAATTCTCTTACTCGCACAATAAGTCATTTGATAAACTGGTTAAAATGCCAAATAATTTCAAATCATAGTCCAACACACAACAAATGTGGTATAATAACAATATATTTAATGCTTTAACTGTGTTTGCAAAAGGAAAAGAAGATAAGTATGGAGATTACATGGTTGAAAAATGAAGATAATGCCATTCAATACGTCTATGCCTCTGCTGTTCCCCAAAAATACCATTAGACATTTTAAAGAAATTGTTCAGAGCAGTAAAGAAAACTGTCTACCTGAATTTTATGTGATATCTGAACAGGAAAGTATATCGGATATATTTTATTATTGGCCGATAAAAGAAGACATCCCTAAACCTTTTACATTTCTTGCATGTCATAATGGCGATACTCTGCCAAAGAAACTCACAAAAATATTGGAATTTATCGGCAAACGGTGTCGTGTAAACAACTGGAATAAACTCGCTTGGTTGGCCGAACAAGAAATCCAGCAATTGTGATATCATCGTTTTTAAGCTATCTCTATAAAAACTCCTTAAAGACATAAAGGCAAACTTGAATAAATAAATTTATCTAAAAGCCCCACCTACAATAGATATTCCAAATCGAAGAATCTACTGCAGGTGGGGCTTGTTCTATGTGATAAGCTATTTTGTAAAAATCAAATACGTAGATTATATGGCAGAATCATTTGGTGACACTGAAAGCTAATGTTGCGCCATCAACGACACTATACATATCGCCGTTAGCCGCAGTAGCAATTCCAGTAAACTCAACCTCCCATTTTCCTTTAGAGAGTCCATATTTTACATCTTCCGTACCGATTGTGCCGTATGCAGAAATGGCATGATCAAAGGTTCAAAGGGTGTACCAAGTTTATTGAAATGCAGGTTACCTTCAAAGGAAACAATTACTGCACCCGGAACGGTAATCGTCCATTGGATATACCCTTCAGACAGATAATCAAGTGTACATGAACCAGCATCGCCCCAGAAGGTTTCGCGAGAAATTGGGACAAGTTTGAATGTTGCAGAGTTTACAGTTGTTCCTTTATCAATTTCGATACTAGATTTTTGGAAGAAAGTGCTACAACGCCTGGTTCAACTGCAACAGCAGCAGGCATCAAAACTGTGTTGAAAACAACCAACGCAGCACTCGTTCCAGCCATTTTAAGGAATTCATTTCGGGTCATCTTTTTCATGTCGATTTGCTCCTTATATTTTATTGACTGTTACAAGTCACCCAGCTACAATTTGGATTCTTTTTCGCTTAATTCTGCACTGGAATCACCTCTTACAAAATTTTAGTATATTGGCATCATCGTGATCAAAAGCAATATCACTAACAGCCACCTCATCACACTATAAAGCCGCAAATTTTCAACTCAGGTGTATGCTCATCGGCAAATAAATGTGAACCATACGAATGCCGCTGTTAAACAACCTGCCAAAACCACTAAAATACAACTTGCCAACTTTGGCTCAATAGCAACTTTTGATTTTCGCACAGCGCAAATTTCTGAAGTTCCTGAAATGTTGTTTGATTGACATTGCCGTGTATTGCTTTCCATGCAACGAAATGATTTGTAATCAGAAGATAATCTGAAACGATTCCTACAAAACAATGGCAAAATGCTGCGGAAAAGAACCACATTCCATCGCATTGATTCACCGTCAGGATATCCTGAAGGCTTGCTGGCTTCAATGCCCATAAAGCCACAACATATAGCAATACTTCGCAGAAATCTCTTTGGAGTGGCCCTTTTGCTTAAAGAATCCCATTACATGTTCTCCCTGTTCTTTGAAGTCACTATCAGCCACCAATGGCCTGATAATAATCCGTTTTAGACCGAATCAAAGAGCCATTTGACTTATATTCCTTGACAGTTTGATGATAGCAATGTGTATAGTAGCTATTGTCATAGGAAAATAGGACTTCATACGTAATAGAAGATATTGTCACTTTATAGCAGTCCGAGGACATACTCTGAAGCATCTGATCGAAAATAAACGATGCTGTAGAAGAAATAACTGCTGCTGGTGTGCTTCCCCATGCAGTTGCTAAAATACTGGCTACATCAGATGCTTTTTGCATTTACGCAAATCACTAGCATAAACCGTATCGGTTGCACTTGTGCCAACATAGCGGTGCTTGAACTGCGACCCTGTCACCTCGCTTCCAGTGAGTGCAGGAATTTGTGCCAGCTGTCCGTTTTGTAATTTTGCTGATCTTGATAAATTTCATAGAACAAGCTATAGTCACTTCTTGCAGTTGATGTTGTTGATTCACCAGATGCACCTACAACAACAATGTCCATCACATCATTAGGATGCACCGTACGCGTAATTCGTGTGATACCTCCATCACGAATTGTAAGCTGTTCAACAACATCTTTTCCATTCATCGAGTACGAAACAGAATAATTTGATCCTGTCAAAGAGATTCGCTATTGCCATGATTTGTTGAATCTGCAAAGGCAATGGGCATAATGGAAGCAACACAAAGCAGCACCGCTAACACGCAGGAAATATAACGCAAATATGTTTTGTTTTCATTTTGTTTTTCCTTTCATGCATTCCTATAGAACAACGGACTCTCATCTGTGCATCGGAAACACCTCCGAAGTACATTGATTATCGATGCTCTCACTTTTTCAAGAGATATTTTCCAAATGCAAGGACGCCTAGAATATAGAAAAGCTGACGAACAATCAACATAATGAATGAAAGCAGCTCCAACATAATCGAACAGTTCCTTTTAGAAAATTATCAAGAAATATATCCCGTAAGAGTATCGCTATCTTACCTTTCATATGAATTTCAGTCATGCTCAAGCGATTCCGGACATCCGGCTGATATGCCGTAAAGCCACAGGTGCTGTTCACGCTCAAGACTGCGAGAGCCATTGCCATAATGCAAGTGACCTTGCTCAAGAGCAACATAATCTTTTCATTTCTGTTACCTCCGTTTGATATTTTTAGAGCATTCATCTTCTGAAAACCCATGAACGCCCTCGTACCTTAGGATATCTTCGCTTGTTTCTGAAAAACGGAATGATTGCAAAATCACTAAAACCCATTTTGAAATGTAGTATACCGTTATACTGCGGGTGTCCGGAAGCACATTGAAAATGGCAAACAGGAAATCTATTGACGAAAGAACAGATGCGACCATCTTATAGCTTAACCGCTTCTTTTTGCCTAAAGGCTTATTCGTTGCTTCTATCGGAGAGAAAAAGATAGCGATGCCCATAAGAGCTGCTGTTGTCAGGATACGAAAAAGGTGATTGGCTGCAATTACTTTACTCAGCAAAATGCAGATAAGTGCCAGTCCGGTAAATGCCAGATAGCATCTGGTGTGCGACGTTGCATGATATCCACCAATGTAGATTCTCTGCGGGATAAACCCAATCAAAATGAAAGTGAGTATCGAACATCACCACACACGGCAGAGACGAGGATGACAAGCAAAACACTTACAACAGACGATATGAGCAACTCGTACCCATAGACATACGCATCCGCTTTTGATTCGTCTACCACTTTTGTTCGCAGAAAAGACGGACTAATTTCTGAGACAGCGTGCGTTCCCACATTGCAGTTGCGCCACCTTATCTTCTGATTTTGCTTCACTGTATCGTAAATTTCAACAAAATCAAGAGGTTTGGCAAAACTGGTCGTTCTGGTGACAAAGTGGTAAGTCAGGCTACTTGTAAGGAGCCTTTGCACAGTCTATAATAGTATCAGAACATTATTTTGTGGAGGTTGTCGAAATGCTGAAGTACCACGTTGCAGTCTGCGATGATGAGAAGTCAGACCTTGATGGTATTGTTCAAAGCGTCCAGCGATACGATGTGCAAGGTTGCTTTGACATTGAAACTTACATGGACGGAAACGAACTTCTGAGCGAATTGCAAATGCAGAAGAAATCCTTCGATTTGCTGCTGCTCGACATTGAGATGCCATCCAACGGTTTTCAGCTGGCACAATCCTGATTCAAATGGAGAAGCATCCCTTGGTGGTATTTGTCACGAAGCGGCACGAGTATGCTGTGCAGGGATATGGCATTGCATTCCGCTACCTTGTCAAACCTTTGGATCAGACGCTGTTCGCTGCGGCGATGGACGCTGTCCTTCAGGAACTGAACTCCAAACATTTCACAATCGAATACGATGGTGTCACCATGTCCTTGGAAACATCAGATATTTACTTTCTGGAAAGCCACGGACATAAAGTTCTGATCCACTGCAAGGAGCAAGACCTTACATTGAGAATGAGCATTCCTGAAGCCTTGGAGCAGCTTCCCAAACGATGCTTCGTGTCGCCACACAAAAGTTATCTTGTCAATATGGAACACATTGTTTACGCTACTGGAACCGCTGTTTTTCTTTCCAGCGGACATCAGCTACCGATCAGCAGGAGGAAGCGTCAGGAGTTCAATCAGAACTTTAACGCTTATTTGGGAAGATGATACTTTATTATTTCGTTGAGTTTGCAGGGAGCTTTGCCAACATCGCCCTGTTACTGCTTTTATCGGTCGGCTGTTTCCTAAAAAGGAGCTCGTTTCAAAATGGTTCTATGTGTATGTTGTGCTTATGATCGCTGGCCAGTGTACACTAAGCTTATTCCCGGATTGGGTAACGCAGCGCACGATCTATCTTTTAGTTGGCGGATTTTTCCTCGCACTGCTGTTTTACGAAGTGCGACCATGGCAGGCGGTTTTTGCAAGCGGAGCTTTCTTTACGCTGATTGCTTTGGTGGAAGTGCTTGCAATGCTTCTGATCGGGCTGCGCATCCCTGATACCGATATTCTGATGCAGGCTGGGGCAGCACGGTTGGTTTATGTTGTTTTTTCAAACCTGATTCAAGTTCCACTTGTAGTCCTGATCTCACATTTTTTCAGTCGAAAGGGAAATGCTCTGCGCATCCTATGGCTGTTGCCAATTATTGCGATTCAAATCGCAAGCATCGCTGTCTGTTATGTGGCACAGTATCATGCTGCGGATGAGTATTTCCCGGATTATATGGTCGGCCTTATGGCTGTGCTTCTCCTTATAAACATCCTGATCGTGTTCTATGTGGAAGCTCCGGGAAAATGAACTGGAAAAATTCAAAGCCAAGTTCAATGAGCAGCAGTACAATCTTCAAATGGAATACTACCAGCAGCTCAAAGAACGTCAGGAAGAAGTCCGTTCTCTACGGCATGATGTGAAGAAATATATTCTGGCGATGCAGGCAGTTGCAGAGCACGGCGATACCGAAGAACTTCACAAGATTGCACAAGCTGCCACGGATATTTTGAGCGTTCCACAAATGTTTCTGCTGTCGGAAACCCTGTTGTTGATGCTCTTTGAATTATTACCTACGCATCGCAGAGAAGAATAACATCAAGGTCAAACTGGATGTGACGATTCCTGAAGTTTTGACGATTTCATCACTGTCTTTGAGCATCATCATCGGAAATACATTCGACAATGCCATTGAAGCCTGTTGCAGTCTGCCAGCGGAACAGCGAACCATCCATTTACAGCTGCGCAAACAATATCGGAGCCTTTTCTATCGGCTGGAAAACCCATACAGTGATACTTCTCGCGGAATCCGCATCGGAGAACATCATGGTTACGGGCTAAAAATATAAACCGTATCGTTCAGGAAAACCATGGTGACTTCTACACGAAAAGAAAGACGGTGTATTTACGGTTCAAGTTCGCTTGAACTGCGAAAATTAAATATGTTTCCACAGCCAAATGATCAGCCTTTATACTGATTGTTTGGCTCTTTATTTTGTAAAGGAGCGTGATGCTATGACCCAGCCCAAATCCGACCTTGCCTATCTCCGCAGCGAAAAGCCAAAGCGGAGCAGCAGCTACGCTACTACAAGCACCGTGAGAAAATTCTGGAACATCAGATACCGGAGCTGACCCGCAAAGCCCGTGTGCATCGTCTGTGTACCCGTGCCGGAATGCTGGAAAGTTTTCTGATTGCGCCGGAAGAACTCACCAACGATCAGGTGATGGAGCTGCTGAAAATTGCGTTCCGTCAACCAGAAGTTGCGCTGGCACTTGCAAAGATGATTCACGACTTGCAGGAACGCCGCAGCGTTTCAAACCCTTTAGAATAAAGGGCGCAATTATACACCGTTCCGGTGAAATTGCGGTCTTGCAGACGGCTCGATGAAATCGAAGCTGGCGTTTGTTCGCCAGCCCGATTCCATCCCAAGGAAAACTGCATTTTCCTTGCGCTGCCTTGCAGCTATCCTTTGGATCCCGCCTTGCCCCGAAGTGCGCAGCACTCCGCATCAAGGCGGCGAGCAAAACCGAATACGATTTCCGACCGTTCAACAAGAACTATCTTGCTGGGCGGTCTTTTGTTTGGGGTGATGCCTATTTCGTGTCCGCATTTCAAAATCACCATCGTAAAACGCAGCCAAGGGCAGTCCGCTGTTGCTGGCGCAGCCTACCAGAGCGGCGAACGGCTGTTCAGCGAATACGACCAGAAAACGAAATTCTACAACAAGAAGAAAGAACTCGTCCACCCGAGATCATGCTGCCGCCCCATGCGCCGCCCGGATATGCAGACCGGGCAACGCTCTGGAACGCAGTAGGATCCGTTGAAAATCAATGGAACTCGCAGCTTGCCCGCCGCATCGTGCTGGCACTTCCGAGAGAAGTTCCGAAAGACCAGTATCTTCCCATGCTCAAAGAATTTTGCAAAGAGCAGTTCGTTTCCAAGGGCATGATTGCTGACTTCGCCATCCATGACAAAGGCGATGGGAACCCACACGCCCACATTCTGCTGACCATCCGGGCAATGGACGAACACGGCAAGTGGTTGCCGAAAGCCCGCAAGGTTTACGACCTTGACGAAAACAGCGAGCGCATCCAGCTCCCATCCGGCAACTGGAAATGCCACAAGGAGAACACGGTGGACTGGAACGACCAGAAGTATGCCGAGGTCTGGCGGCACAGTTGGGAAGTTGTTACAAACCACTATCTTGAAGCCGCTGGCAGACCGGAACGTGTTGACCTCCGCTCATTCGAGCGTCAGGAGTGCAGCAGATTCCGACCGTCCATCTCGGCCCCGCTGCTCACCAGATGGAAAAGCGAGGAATCGAAACCTTTCTCGGAAATCTCAACCGGGATATTCGCGCGGCCAACAGCCTGATGCAGTCCATTCGCAGCACTATCCGAGGTCTGCAACGCTGGATCGCAGACCTGACCGAAAAGAAGCAGATTCTTCTGGACGCACTGGAACAGGCCAAGGAGCCAACGCTGTCCGATCTTCTGGTGGACTATTTCAATCTCCGCAATGAGCAGCGCAGCGATTGGTCGAGCAAGGCGCAACTGAAATGTTCTGCCCGTGACCTCAACGAAGTCATGCAGGCTGTTGATTATCTGAAAGCCCACTCGCTGAACACGGTCGAGGACTTGAACGCTGCAATCAAAGACCTGAGCCAGACCGCCGCCCCGTTGCGTAAGCAGTTGAAGCAGAACGAGAACCGGATGCGGGCAATCGCCCAGATCAAGGACGCTGCTGCCATCCATGCCAAGCTGAAGCCCATCCACGATACCTTTCTAAAGAAGAACTTCAAGCTGACAAAGGATGCCTATGCAGCCCAGCACAAAGAAGAACTGGACGCTTTCAATAAAGCTGTCCGCACTCTGATGAAGCTGAACGGCGGCACGACCGTGGATTTTCGGCATTGATGCCGAATTTTCTGCGCTGCAATCGGGCAGCGCAGAGCTGCGCAGCCAGCTGGAAACTTTGCAGCCTGACCTGACCGCACTGAAAAATGTGCGCAAGTATATCGACCTTGTGCTGAATAAGCAGCAGCTTTCCGCACCGGGCGGCAAGACCCCAGAGAAGAATCTGTGCTGAAGCAGTTGGAGCAGCTTCAGCAAGAAAAATCAAAACACAAAGCGATTACCGCCATGAACCGCGAAGAATCGCTCTAAATCATATTTCTGCCACTGATGTGTCATTGCAGTCTGTGGCAGGAATACATAGATTTTTACATTGTAAAACAATCCAAATGTGACTTTTGTTAATTCTCAAAATTATGGGTGTCTAAAGGTCTTTCTCGATGCCTACCAAGTGAGAGAAGAATTTCAAGGTGAGCATTTCTAAATGCAACAATCTGATTACAATCCTGCTTCGGATGCTACGAAACCGCTGTTCTCGTCGGCTACCTATTGAGCGATCTTTTTATTTCCGGCGTATGCAACGTCCCGGTTTCAGAAAACTCACGGCTAAGACTACTTATGAACTTTTGTGAATTCTTAAAAGCGAGGGTGTCTTTTAGCTCCTCTCGATGGCTCGTATATAGAAGCTGATTTTTTGGAAACCCAACTTCCGCAGATTTTCCATACGTTCTTTGACAACTGAATAGCTCAATCCTCCGGTACTTCAAAAAAGGTACTTCTGTAACACGCAGCCCGGTCATGACGAAGACGGGGTGGCTGAAATGCCAATGATGCGGTAAAATCCGCTGCCGGACGATTCCCCACTCCTAGGGAGCCGAGGGCGAATATGGGAGACCTATATCATATTAACGCAGACGAGTTTGTTCAAGCCCGCCTGCGATGGGGAGCTGGAGGAGATGCCGGCTCTCGTTACATCCGCTTCCTCAACGGAACCTTCCGCCCAATCAGCGGGGTAAAACAAGAGGAGAAAGACGATTGGAGTCCATTCCTTTCCGCACTTGCAGCACATGAACAGGAGGTTTGCCCTTGAACAAAGAAAATCCGAGAAGAAGTCTGCTGAACGCAGCCGTGCGCCGAGAAGTCCGAAGTCCGTGCGTCTGATCGTAGAACGCCACTATATTGGCAATGTGCCGATGAACACGCTTTTCAACGGCTTGCAGAGGAAGAAATTCGGAAAACTGCCGAATCGTATCTTGCAGCTGGCTAATTGGACGTTTTACTGCGGAAAAGAGCTTGCATCATCGCACAGGTTTCGATACAATGTGATTAATGAGGTCTCTTTTCCATTATGGAGGTACACATGGAAAAGGACAAAAAGTAACCGCTTTATACTGCCGCCTGTCAAAAGATGACGGGTCAGCCCATGAAAGCCTGAGCATCCGCACACAAAAGGCGATGCTTATGGAGTATGCCACACGCAACGGTTTCGGAAATTGCCAGTACTATGTCGATGATGGTTACAGTGGAACGAACTCTGACCGTCCTGCCTTTCAAGAACTGCTGGATGATATCCGGGATGGAAAGGTAGCGACCGTCATTACCAAAGACCAATCCAGACTTGACGCAACCACATCGAAACCGGAACGTATATGGAAATCTTTTTCCGGTACACGGTGTCCGCTATATTGCAATCAACGATGGTTACGATTCCAACGAGCAATCCCAGATGGATATTGCTCCGTTCAGAAACATCATCAATGAAATGTATGCCAAGGATACTTCCCGTAAAATCAAGAGTGCTCTTCGGACACGCAAGAAAAGTGGGAAGTATATCTCCAGCGGCGCACCGTTTGGCTATCAGAAAGACCCTGCCGACCACAACCACCTTGTGATCGACCCGAATACCGCCCCTGTTGTTGAATATCTCTATTCATTGGCAGAGGAAGGACTTGGCTTCACCGTATCGCCAAACGGCTTCACGATGAGAAAATCCTGAAGCCGTGCTACTACAAAAAGAGATGTTTGGTCGCTTTGTCGATGATGAAAAGATGTATGATTGGGATTCTGCCTATGTCAGTCAAATTCTGCACAGCCCGGTCTACGCCGGACACATCATCTATGAAGCAAAACCTACTGTGTCCATGAAATCCAAGAAGCGACGTTATATCCCTTTTGAAGAACGTGCTATTGTCCCGAACACGCATGAAGCAATCATCCCGCAAGAACGTTGGGAGAACGTACAGCGAATCCTTTACAGCCGTTCCGGTAGTTTTATGTGCGATCAGACCGAATACGACAACATCTTCAAAGGAATCGTTCGCTGTGCAGATTGTGGCAGAACAATGTTGGTCAAGGTTGAATCCCGCCGCAAGCGTGACAACATTCTGATCAGACATTTTATTGTTGCAGTACTTATCGGAAGTATGGTGCGAAAGCCTGCGCCTCTCACAACTTGGAAGCCCGTGTTTTGCATGAAGCTGTCCTTGCTGACATTCAGGCACACGCAAAGGCCGCTGTGGGCAACCGAGACGCCCTTGTGCGAAAATTGCAGACCAGATGCACCTTCGGGTATCTTCTGACCGGGCGCAGCACAAGCGGGAATTGAAACAGTGTAAAGCAAGAATCGCAGAAATCGAAGATTTGTACGCAAAACTTTATGAGGATGTGTCAAAGGGCTTCTCCCGGAGAAACGTTTTCAAATGCTTGCAGATCGCTATGACAAGGAACAGGCTGAACTGACCGAAAAATCGAGCGGTACGAACAGGAAGGTCGTGCTGAACACGATCAGATGGATAAGATTCAGGATTTTATTGATGAAGTCAGCAAGTATGCTGGCATCACCGAACTGAACTATAAGATTCTGCACCAGCTGATCGACAAGATTCTGGTATCCAAAGCGGAAAAGGTCGATGGCGAATACGTCCAGAAAATCCAGATTTTCTACCGCTTTATCGGCCCATTGGATGCCATTGAGTAACACGTCAGAAAAGTCACCTCCGAGAACTATCCAACAGATGATGTCCTCGCGGGTGACTTTGATGCCCAGACCCTTGGTCTTTCCTGCAGGATCTCGTCGCAGTGCTCGTAGAAGCCGTTCTTCTTCAGGTCTTCCAGGTTTTCGCCCAGCGTCTTGCCGGTGACAGTCATCACGTCCAGATGCAGCATGGACTTGATCTCTTCCATCACGCGGGGCACGCCGCCTGCATAGTAGAAGTACTGTGCGGGCCAGTCGCCGGAAGGACGGATGTTCAGCAGATAGTGTGCGCCGCGGTGCATCCGGTCAAAGGTGTCGGCATCGATCTCAAAGCCGAACTCGTGTGCAATGGCGGGCAGATGCATGGTGGCATTGGTGGAGCCGGAGATGGCGGCGTGCACCATGATGGCGTTTTCAAAGCTCTTCATGGTAACGATGTCCTTGGCCTTGATGCCCTCGGCCACCAGCTTCATCACCTGAACGCCGGCATCATAGGCAGCCTGCTTCAGCTCCGGGGCGGTGGCAGGCATCAGGGCGGTGCCCGGCAGCATCAGGCCCAGTGCCTCGGCCATGATCTGCATGGTAGAAGCGGTTCCCATGAAGGAGCAGGCACCGCAGCTGGGGCAGGCGTTGTGCTTGTAGTAGTCCAGCTGCTCGTTGGGGATCACGCCCGTCTTTTCCCATGCGTCGAACTTGCCGATCTGTTCCAGCGTCAGCAGGTCGTTGATGGCGCAGGCGGGGTCATTGACCACGTACTTCTTGGGCAGGGTGTGGGCTTCCATCACGCCGCCGGTGACTACGATGGCGCTCATATCCTTCAGGCGGCCAATGCTCATCAGCATGGCGGGCATGGACTTGTCGCAGCTGGCGATGAATACGCCTCCGTCGTACACGGTGGCATTGGCCTGTGCCTCCACCAGATTCACGATGGCGTCACGGTGGGGCAGCGAGTAGTTGATGCCGTCGTGGCCCTGTGCGATGCCGTCGCACATATCGGTTGCAAAATAGCGTGCAGCCTTGCCGCCGTGGGTGTTGACTGCCTGTACAGCCTCCTTCACGAACTGATCCAGATGGGCGCTGCCGGGGTGGCTGTCGCCAAAGGTGCTCTCCACCATGATCTGGGGCTTTGCAAGGTCATCCACCTTCCAGCCCATGCCGATCTTCAGCGGATCGTTTTCCGGTGCCAGTTTACGCACTGCCTGAGAACGCAGTTCCATGATCGTACCTCCAAAATACTCTTTTTCTGCTTTGCAAATCGTCCTTTTGACTGTCGGACATCTTACATATTCATTTTAATCGAATCCCGCCTCGTTTGCAAGTTGTCGCAGTCAGAACCCACTTTATAACAATAACCAGCCCAGTTTTTCGTGCACATTGCTCTGAAATCTTGGATACATCATATAATCTAACCCATTTTCCGACTTTTCTGTATCATTCGTCTAAAAAGTCATCAGACAACTTCAAACGTAAAAGTCCCCGCACAGACCTTGCACTGTGCGGGGACGTAAATGCAGCGGCGTCAGGTTTCCCATTCGCCGTCGTAAAGCTTTCGGATGCAGTTGCGGTTGAAGTTCAGGTGCATCACCATGGCAGACCGGGCGCCAATGGGGTCATGCCGGGCAATGGCTTCAGTGATCATGCGGTGGGTCAGGATGGTCTCCTCCGTCAGCTTTTGTGGGTGACGTTCACGAACATCATGACCGCCGTATCGATAATGGGGATGAGCTGCTCCACCACCATGTTCTTGCTGCTCTCTGCGATGCAGGTATGGAACGCGATATCGTCCTCAATGTACAGATCACCGCTGTGGATCTTGCTCTCCACCCGGTCGCACAGGCGCTGGATGCGCTCAATGTCCTCGTCGGAAGCGTTCAGCGCTGCCATCTCGACCATGCCCGGTTCCAGCAGCAGGCGCACGTTCACCCGATCCAGCGCCAGTGCGTTCTTGTCCTGCACGCTGCGCAGGTTCAGCGGGTCCGAAAGGCCCTTGGCGGTCGTGACCACATAGGTGCTGGAGCCTCGCCGCGCCTCCACGATGCCCTTGCTGGAAAGCAGCTTCACGGCTTCGCGCACCGTGCTGCGGCCCACGCCGAATTTTCGCCCAGCTCAAATTCATTGGGCAGCTTGGCTCCCGGCTCCAGCGGGGTATCCAGAATATAGTGGTAAATTTCGTCCTCCACCTGTTCGGCAAGGAGTTTGTTTTTCAGATGGGAAAATTCGCTCATGGTTGTTCCCTCCCCTGTTTTTTAATTTATTATAAGGCAGGGCAGCAGACAAAAGCAAGGGCTGTCCTCATTCACAGACAGCCCTTGCTTTGGGTATTTTATTCGTTTGCGGCCTTTTCCAGCTCCGCTTCCTCTGCGGCGGCTTCGGCCTCCTCCTGCTTCTGGTACTCCAGGAAAGCCGACCACATGGGTTCGATGTCCTTGCCCTTCACCCGGCGGTCGAAGTAGTTGCGGGTGATGTCCACCACAGTGCCGGACAGCACCAGCACGCCGATCAGGTTCGGGATCATCATCAGACCGTTGAAAGTGTCGGAAAGATCCCACGCAAGGCCCAGCTTCATGGTGGCACCCCACCACGGTCATGCACACAAAGACCACCTTGTAGATGCGGCTGCCGGTGGTGCCGAAGAGATACTCCACGGCCTTGGTGCCGTAGTGGCTCCAGCCAAGCGTAGTGGAGTAGGCAAACAGCAGAATGGAAACAGCAATGAACTTGGGGCCAAAGCTGCCAAATGCGGCGGTGAAGGCCTGACCCACCAATGCGTTGTCCTGCACACCGGCCAGTACAGCGCCGCTCTGCAGGTCCACCACGCCGGTGGTCAGGATGACCAGAGCAGTGAGCGTGCAGACCACGATGGTATCGGCAAACACCTCAAACACGCCCCACATGCCCTGATGCACCGGCTCCTTGACGTTGGAAGCGGAGTTGACCATGACGGCAGAGCCGAGCCCGGCGTCGTTGGGGAAGGCACCGCGCTTGAAGCCCCAGGTGATGGTCTGGCTGATGCCGTAGCCCAGCGCACCGCCGCCTGCCGCGTTCAGGTTGAACGCACCCTTGAAAATAGCCGCAAATGCCGCTGGGATGTTGCCCGCGTGCAGCACTACGATGATGAGCGCGCCTGCAATGTAGAATAGGGCCATGAGCGGCACCAGCTTTCGGTAACAGCGGCAACGCGCTTCAAACCGCCAATGACGATGAGGGCCGTGACCACCATCAGGCACAGGCCGGTGACGAGGGTCGGTACGCCAAAAGCAGCGTTCATGTTGCCCGCGATGGAATTGATCTGGCTCATGTTGCCAATGCCGAAGGAAGCCAGAATGCAGAAGCAGGCAAACAACACTGCCAGCACCTTGCCCAGCTGTTTGCAGCCCTTCTTTGCGCCAAGACCATCGGTGAGGTAGTACATGGCACCGCCCGACCACTCGCCTTTTTCGTTTTGCGGCGGTAGTACACGCCCAGCACATTCTCCGAAAAGATGGTCATCATGCCAAGCAATGCCATGACCCACATCCAGAAGATGGCACCCGGCCCACCGGAAACGATGGCCGTTGCCACACCCACGATGTTGCCTGTGCCGATGGTGCCCGCCAGCGCCGTGCACATGCTCTGGAACTGGCTGATGGCCATATCCTCCTTGCTGGTGTGCGCGGTGATGTCCTTGTTGGTGAAGATCGCGCCGATGGTGTGCCGGAGCCAGTAGCCCATTTTGCGGAACTGGAAAAAGCCCGTGCGGGCGCTCATCCAGAAGCCGGTGCAGAACAGCAGTGCCAGACCAAACGGCCCCCACACCACGCCATTGATGGCATTGTTCACCTGCGTGATCATCTCGACCATTCTCTCTTTCCCCCTATACACAAAACAAAAGCGGACAGAACCCACCAAAGGCTCTGCCCGCAAAATTCGGAGCGCTCTCATTTTCCGCAGCCGGGTGCGCCGCATTCCCGGCTGCGCCCCATTGCGCAAAGACGATGGCTCTGTCCTTTTGCCTGAGAGATACAGCCGCTTTCCTGCGGCCTTACACCTTCGGCACCCACTTTACAAGCGGTCTTTCTCCGCCGTGCACGTCTTTTTCAGTTCTTCCGGCGCACAGTTGTGCGCGATAGAAAGACTATACCATATTCTGTCCTTGTGCGCAAGACATTTTGTATATCATACGCTGCTTTTTCATCTGTTATGCCGACAGATGAATTTTGTTTTTATTACTTTTGTCCTTCCTCATCATAGCGCTGCCATAAATTTATTTTACTTTTCTTTCGGCTCTGCGCCTTCAAACCCCGGGCTTTGCCGTCCGGGCTTGCATCGCCGTTTTCTTTCGCGGTCTCGTAAGAATCTGTGCCGTAATAGGCGCTGGCGGGGCCGATCTCCAGCCAGAAGTTCTCCCGTTCTTTCTCTGTGGTCGGTGCTGTCTCTTTTTTTTTTCATCTGCAAACGCCTCCTTTTCTGCATAAAGTCTTGCCTGCAGGCCAAAGCTTTATGCAAAGGAAAGGCGGTGTATCCCATGCGCAGTGGAGGTTGGAAGCCCTTTTGGACAGCACTGTTTGCTTCGCTGCTGGTGCTGGTGCCACTGGTGGGCGGCACAGTGCTGCTGTCCCGTCAGCAGCTGCGTACCCAGCTGCGGCAGGCTACCCGCAGCGAGGCGGTGTGCCCATCCAGCTGCCCAAGACCACCGACCAGCTCACTGTGCTGCTGTGCGTCTCCGGCGAACAGCCCGGCTTTGTGCTGGCCTACCTGAACGCCAGCCAGAACTGCGTGCATCTGCTCAGCGTGCCTGCCGTGCTCACCGTACCTTTTGCAGAAGAAGAAACATCCCTTGCCCGCTGCTATTCCGCCGCTGGCCCGGCCCGCTGCCGCGAAGCGCTGGCACAGGTGCTGGCCCTGCCGGAGGGCACAAGGTATCTGGCCTTCTCTCCCGATGTGCTGGAGCGCATTGCCAGCCGGTATGGGCCGGTGCGGTAGGCTTTACCGGCGCACTGACCGAGGAAGAGCTTGCCCGCTATGGCCGCAGCCGGGCCGTGCAGGGCATTTCCGCCGGGGACGCGCACGAATTCCTGTGCCAGTTGCAGGCCGACGAAGCTTTTCACCAGTACGCACCGCAGCGGCCCGCGCGGCCGTGTGGGATGCGTTTCTCCGGCAGGATCTGGACCTGCTGCCCGCCACCCTGCCGGATGCCCTGCGTGCCAGCAGTTCGGCCCTGCTCACCGACCTGACCGCGCTGGACTATGACGCTTTGGAACGCACACTGGAATTTCTTGCCAACAACAGCGCCACTGTGGCGGCGCAGGCCCTGCCCGGCCAGTGGAATGCCGCCAGCGGCACTTACACGGTCACGGATGCTTCCCGCGCTGCCATGCAGACCTTTTCAATGTTTCGCCCACCGAGGCGCAGGCCTCATCCTTCAGCGAGCCATAACCCAGCACCAGCGTGCCCGCCGCTGAGGGTGCTTCTCCGGTCAGGTCGTAATCACTCAGCAGGCTCAGCTGCACGCCTTCGGCTTCCGCCGCGCAGCGCAGCGCAGCATCCGGCGGCGGGTCTTTGAGCTTTGCCAGCAGGTTCAGTCCGGTGTGCAGGCCCGCAAGGGTCAGCTCGCCGGGAGCAAAGGCAGTGTTCAATGCTGCCGCCAGTGCGTCCCGCCGGGCCTTGTAGGCCACACGTTCCCGGGCCAGATGCCGGGTGAAGTAGCCCTCGGTGATAAAGCGGGCCAGCGTCTGCTGCTCAAACCGGCTCACCGTGCCGGAGTAAAGGCGGTATTTTTTCCGCCATACAGGCAGAAGATGCTGCGGCAGCACCATATAGGCGATACGGATGCTGGGAGCCAGGCTGCGGGAGCAGGTGGAGAGGTACACCACCGGGCCGTCTGCACCCGCCATGCCCTGCAGGCTGGGCAGAGGCCGGGTATCAAAACGGAACTCCGAATCGTAATCATCTTCTATAATATACCGCCCGCCCGGCCTGAGGGCTGCCCAGTGCAGAAGCTCGGCCCTGCGGCCCGCAGGCATGGTAACACCTGTGGGGAACTGGTGGCTGGGCGTGACGTAGCACACCGCTGCATCCGACCGGTTCAGTGCTTCCACCGAAAGGCCGTCCTCGTCCACCGGTAGGCAGCAGCAGTGCACACCGTTGTTCTGCAGCACCTGCAAAGCACGGGGTAGCCCGGCGTTTCCACCGCTGCAGGGCCGGGCAGCAGCGGTGCCAGCAGGCCCAGCAGATATTCCAATCCCGCCCCCACCACGATCTGATGCGGCCCGCACTGCACACCGCGGTATTCAGAGATATTCCGCCAGCGCCTGCCGCAGGGCCGGGTCGCCCTGCGCATCGCCGTGGGTGAGCAGCTGGGGCGAAGAATAGAGCAGCTCCTTTGCAGCCGCGCCCATGTGCGGAACGGGAACAGCTCCGGGTCTACCCGCGGGTGGAAAGGTTGTACCGCACTGGCAGCACAGGCGGTTCTGGTTTTGGCGGTGCGGGCTGTTCCGTCCCGCCGGCAGGCCGGGACGGGGCCAGATATTCCTGTACATAAAGCCGCTGCGCTCCCGCGATTCCAGATACCCTTCCGCCGCCAGCATCTGATAGGCGGCATCCACCGTATTCACCGAGACGGACAGCTCTGCCGCCAGCCGCCGCTTGCCGGGCATCCGGGTGCCCGCCGCAAGGGTGCCGCTTCGCATCTCCGGCAAGGCTGCGGTACAGCTGTTCGTACAGCGGCACGCCAGAAGAAGCATCCAGCGCCGTGGTCAGATGAACCATAAATTATCCCTCCTGTCTGGGTATTGCATCAAACTGACCCCATTAAAAACTTTATTCTGGGTATTTTCATGGTGTCAGTTCTGCGTATAATAGGAGCATACCCGCTGGACGCCCAAATGTCAAGTAGGATTGTAGGTAAGTGGTTGCGAGCAACAAAGCCCCAGTGGGGCTTTGCGCCGCGGGAACGGAACTTGGAGGAGAGTAAAATCATGTCTACTACTGCGATGTGGCTGCTGCTGGCAGTCGTTGTCATCGTCATTCTGTTTGCAAGTGTGCTGTACAAGCGCACCTTCACCACCAGGAGCTGGCCCTGACCGGTGTCATGGCCGCTTTAAGCCTTGTGGCCTATCTGTTCTTCCGTGTGCCGTTCTACGGCGGTTCTTCGTTCCATCTGGGCAACACCTTCACCGCCCTGACCGCCCTACTGCTGGACGGTGTGTCCGGCGGTCTGGCCGGTGCCATTGGTCTGGCGCTGGCCGATATTCTGGCCGGTGACCCGGGCTACGCCGTCACCACCTTTGTGCTCAAGTTCATCATCGGCATCACCTGCGGTGCCGTGGCGCACAAGGCATTCAAGCTGCGCGACCTCGACAAGCACAGCTCCGGCTATCTCGTCAAGGTGATCGTTTCTGCCGGTTCCGGCCTGCTGCTGAACGTGCTGACCGACCCGTTCCTGGGCTACTTCCGCAATGTGTACATCTTTGGTCAGGAATACACCGTGGCACAGGCGCTGACCAAAATTGCAGGCGGCATCACCTTTGTAAACAGCGTGGCCTCCACCGTGTGTGCGGTCATCCTGTACCTCGCCCTGCGTCCGGCCCTGGAGCGTGCCGGTCTGCTGCCCAAGGGCGAAAACACTAAGCGATCTCTATCCTGATACAGCACTGCTGCCCTCACCTGCCGGACTTCTCCTATCCTCCGGCGGTGGGGGCAGTGGTGTTTTTCGTGGACGACCTATCACACGGAACTCCTCCAGTCTCGCATTCGCTCGAAAGCCCCTCGGGGACGGGGCTTTGACAGAAACTGAAGTAAAAGCGCTCGTCACACAATTCTGCATGACGAGCGTTTCTGCTTTATCGCAATTTTCAAAAATAGTGCCTATTAAAACGGCATATTTGCGATATGCAGTTTGCGGATGTTGCTTGTGCATTAAAAACGCAAACTGCTATCATTACAGCTTTTCAAACACAAGGAACCGGAACGAGATATCGGTTTCCAGCTGGGACAGCGCAGCAAGGCGCTCCGCCCGCCGCGCGGCGTTTTCCAGTAATAGGTGTCATGGCGAACAGCGCTTCCAGCTGTTCGTGGGGCACCGTGACGCGGCCGGTCACTTCCCGTTCCCCAATGGCGGCAAAACCGTCATAGGCGATCTGCTGCACCGGGTTTTATAGGGTTTTCGTAGAGCACGGCCTTCATCTGGTACAGATGTTCGGCACCGGGCACCACATAGATCATCCGTCCGCCCGGGCGCAGCACCCGCAGGAATTCCTCCTGTGCAAAGGGCGAAAAGCAGTTCAGCAGGTCGGCCCAGCCGGTGCGCACCGGCTGGCTGAAGCTGGATGCCACCGCATACTGTGCCGTGGGCAGGGCCTTGGCCGCAAGACGCACCGCAGGCTTTGCGATATCAAAACCCGCCAGCTGCACCCGGCGGCCTTTTTCGGCAAGCGCCTGCGCGATGCAGCGGTCGTACCAGCCCTCGCCGCAGCCTGCATCCAGCAGATGCAGCGCCGCCTCCGGGCTGGCAGGCTGGCCGTACTCTGCGCACAGCTCACCCACCGCTTTGCCAAAGATGCCGTAGTATCCGGCATTCAGGAACGCGCGGCGGGCGGCCACCATCTCCTTGCTGTCGCCGGGGGCCTTGGTGCGCATGCTCTGCACCGGCAGCAGATGCCAGTGGCCCTCCTTGGCGCGGTCAAAGCAGTGGCCTTTTGTGCATTTCAGGGTGCTGTCGCCGGTCAGTTTTCCCCGCACAGCGGGCACTGCCATGGGGCAAACGGTTCATTTTGCTCATACTTCGTCGCTGTGGTCCTCAATGGGTGCAGCACCGCCGTGGGCGTTCATATACTCCTCAAAGTTCGTGAACTTCTGCTGCGGCGGACGGCGGCTGATGAGCATAAGGCCCGGGTCTTCGTCCCTTGCAGCAGCGGCACGGCCGCGGCGGCTGCTCTCCGCTCTGGGGCACGGGCCGGTGCAGGCTGTGCATTGCGGGACGCATTCTGACGGCCGCGCTGGCCGTTGTTTGCACCGCGGCCCTGCTCTGCGCTCTGGCTCTGGGCGGCAGGCTGGCTGTTCTGGCGGGCCGGACGGTCGCTGCGGTCATTGCGACGGCTCTTCTGGCCTTGCATGCTGCTGTTCTGCTGAGCAGGCTGTGCAGCCGTACGGATGGCCGGGGCGGCGGTTGCAGCCGGAGTCTTTTGCCGGGCGCAGCGGAGTGGCCTCCGGGGCGCTCACAAAATGCGGGTCAAACTTGGCTGCGCATTGCTGCCGCGGGCAGGAGCGTTCTGCTCCCGGCGCGGGCGGCTGTTATTATTGGAACGGCGGTCATTGCTGCGTCCGCCGGTAGTACGCTTGGTATCATCCATGAGTGGTTCCTCTTTTTCGGTTTTTGCGGGCTTTGCCTGCACCTTGGGTGCGGGTGCAGCCTTTTTTTCAGGTTTTGCGTTTTTCGCTTCGGCCTTTGCGGGCTTCGGCTGCTTTGCGGCAGGCTTTTCTGCCGGTTCAGCGGCGGCTGCCTTGGGCTTTTGCCGCGCACCGGCGGGGGCGCACCGGCGCGGGCACGCCGTCCCACGGGTGGCCGCTCACCACGGAATTTTACGGCGGTTCAGCTTTTCGATGCCTGCCAGATACTCCTGCTCCTCAGGTGCACAGAAGCTGACCGCCGTACCGTCGGCACCGGCGCGGGCCGTGCGGCCGATGCGGTGCACGTAAGTCTCCGGTACCTCGGGCAGGTCGTAGTTGAACACATGGGACAGCTCGCTGATATCGATGCCGCGGGCGGCGATATCGGTGGCTACCAGCACCTTGGTCTTACCGGCCTTGAAGTTTTCCAGCGCGGTCACGCGGGCGGTCTGGCTCTTGTTGCCATGGATGGCCGCCGCCGGGATGCCCTGCTTGGTGAGGTCTTTGCAATTTTATCCGCGCCGTGCTTGGTGCGGCTGAACACCAGCGCGTTCACCACCGGGGGCTGCAGGTTCTTGATGAGCCACGGCAGCAGGAATTTCTTGTTGCCCTTTTCCACATGGTACAGGCTCTGGCGGATGCGGTCCACGGTGCTGGACACCGGGTCCACCTTGACGAAGGCGGGCTTTGCAGGACGCCTGCGGCCAGCTGTTCGATCTCGGTGGGCATGGTGGCGCTGAACATCAGGTTCTGACGCCCCGGGCAGCTTGGCGATCACCTTTTTTACGTCATGGACAAAGCCCATATCCAGCATCCGGTCGGCTTCGTCCAGCACAAAGATCTCAAGGTTCGAGAGATCGATAAATCCCTGACCGATCAGGTCGTTGAGCCGTCCCGGGCAGGCGATCAGGATGTCCACGCCCTTTTCAGCGCTTCCACCTGCGGTGCCTGGCCCACGCCGCCAAAATGACGTGCTGCGCAGCTTGAGATACTTGCCGTAGGCATCAAAGCTTTCGCCGATCTGCAAAGCAAGCTCACGGGTAGGGGTCAGGATCAGGGCGCGGATGGCACCCTTTTTGCGGGGCGCATTGGCCGTGAGCCGGTCCAGCATGGGCAGCGCAAAAGCAGCCGTCTTGCCGGTACCGGTCTGGGCGCAGCCCATCAGATCCCGGCCGGACAGCACCGGCGGGATCGCCGCCGCCTGAATGGGCGACGGGGTCTCATAGCCTGCCTCCTGCACAGCGCGCAGAAGCGGGGCGGACAGATTCAATTCTTTAAATGTCATGGTTCTCCAATAATTATTCCGTAATTTTCCGGCACTCCACATAGTACCGCTTTTCTTCTGCGTGGCCCATGCTGAAGGTCTTGCGCGGCAGCACGCCGCCCATCACAACGCCTTTGAACAGGTCACTCTTGGCAAACGGCGGCATCAGGAATGCCACAGCACCTTTTGCACAGGGCGCGCACAGCAGGCTCGTCGTGCACATAGTCCACGCGGGCTTCCTTGTGGTGCTCAAGATAGTATTCGATAAATTCGTCAATGGTGCCCACGGTCAGCGGTGCGGTCGGGTCCTCAAAGCTGAGCACGTTGGACATGTGCGGCCCGGCCAGCGTGAAGGGCTGCTGCTTGCTGCCGCCAAAGCTGCAGCCGGCCATATTGGAATCGCTCCACGTGATCAGGCTCAGCAGCACCGCTGCGCAGTCCACATTGAACAGCACGCGGTGGATCGGCTCGATCTCGATGGCGGGCGAGTGCACATTGCACACCTCGGCCAGACACCAGCGGGCCGGATGGTTTGCTGCCTGCTCCGGTGTGAGTGTCTTTTTCAGCTCCTCCCAGCAGGCCTTTGCAGTGGCCAGCGAGTGGTTGCCGTCGCCCACGGCCAGCGTCAGCGGGTCGCGGCGGGTGGCATCTGGATACTTTTGTCGAATTCTTCCTGACTGCCCAGCACAGCCAGCGCATCTTCGATCTGCGCAATGAGGGCAGGGTCTTCCACAGCCCAGCCCGCAATGTGGCCGCCGTTCAGCATCAGCTCGCCCTCGTATACCTTGGGAAGTTCGGCTTTATGCGCCGCCACCGGCTCGATGAGGGTGCAGCCGGGGTCGTCCGCCAACATCATGATGGGGCGTTTCCAGCGCGGCACCGGTGCGCACCTTCATGCGGGCGGGATGCGGCTTTCCACGGTGTTCTCGCTGGGGCGCACCGTGCATTTCTCGCCCCGGCGGTAGCTGTAGGCTTCCAGATCCACCATGCCCACAAGGCCCTGCCGCACCTTGCCGCTCTGCTCGGTGCGCTCCACGTAAACAAAGCCGTCCACCGCGCGAGTCAGCACGTTCCGGGCATAGTCATCCATGGTGGCATGGATCTTCTCAATGCGTGCATCGGCATCGCCGTCTTCCAGATAGACCTCCGGCAGGATCATGTTCAGGGTGCTGGGGCTGCCTGCCGCGGCAGCCTCGGCTTTCTGCCAGTAATCCCGGTCACTGGTGAACTGATCGCAGGCAATGCAGCCCCACTTTTCCAGTGGGATCTGCCCGAAGGCAGAAGGATGTGGGCCGGTGCAAAGCAGGATTGGTATTCATAGCAGATTCCTCCCTCTTATAAAACCAGAGACGTTACTGGAAAATGTCGGCGCTGTGCAGCACCAGATGCTGCACGCCCTGTCCGGCGGCAGACTGCTCCAGTGCGGTGCGGCTGTCGGCGTCCATCGCCTTGTCTGCCGTCACCAGCAGGTTGTCCATGCCCAGCGTCACAGCGGGCACATCCAGCGACACGCTGTTGGTATTGCACTGATCCAGCGTGTAGCTGAACCACAGGGTCATGCTGCCCGCAAAGCGGTTTGCAGGGCGGCGATATCCGCCTTGAGCTGATCCGCGCGGGAAACGCCGCTGGTCTCACCGTAGTCCTGTTTGGGGCTGAGCTTCGGGAACTGGACATTGGTCAGGACTACCTGCTCAAAGCCCATGCCCTGCACCTCGGCTACCAGATCGCCTACATATTCCACTGCCGCAGCGAGTAGGGATTCAGCCATGCATTGCCGTCCTTCTGGGCGTCCAGCCACAGGCCGTCGCCGTAGTGGATGGCCATGCTGCGGTCGGTGCGGGAGGAGATGGGGTCCTTGAAGGCTGCAAGCTGGGCCACAGGGATCACGCCCTCTTCCCGGAAAATGGCCGCGATGCGGGCCGGGTCCACGGTGGTGTCGGCAATGCTCTGGGCGGCGCCGGCACCTGCGAAGCGTAGCAGATGCTGCCATCCGGTGTTTTCAGGGTCACAAGGCCGTAATCCGCTCCCCTGCGCCTTGAGCTGCTGCGCCGCTGCACGGATGGCCGCATCATCGGCAAGGGTGCTCACATCCACTGCGGCCCAGCTGCCGCCGGTAATGGCTTGCCGTCCAGCTCTTTGTTCCGGCCTGGCTGGGACGAAGCCGCTTCCTGTACCGCTGACATTGACGAGGCGGCTGCGCGGGATGCCGATTCAGCTTCAGATCACGGTTCTTCACCACAGTATACCAGGTGTGGTAGCTCCAGTCCAGCACGCGGGTGCTGCCAGCCAGGCTGCGCCCAGCACCGCCAGCACCACGATGCCGATGCCTTTTTGATGCGTGTACCGCGGCTGTAGAAGCTGCGGCGGTAGCGCTTGACCTTCTGACGTTTATACTTTGCCATTGTCGATTCTCCTCCCGCCAATGTTACAGGATCACAGAATGTCCGGTGAAACCATAGACTCAGTGCCAGCACGCCGATATACACCAGCGTGATGGGCAAAACGTGAGTAAATTCTCTTAGCTGCGCTCTCCGATCATTTATTTATTTTTATCATATACCGAAATTACAGCGACCAACTTACAAAATTTAAATTTATTTCTATTCAACGTCTGCTAATGCTGCAAGATTTTCTTCTCCCACGGATTTTAATAACTTTATCTACGTTGTATACAAAGATCTTACCATCTCCGATATGACCTGTGTAAAGAGCTTTCGCAGCTTCAATGATGTTTTCTACCGATATTTCCTACGATAACTTCAACTTTAACTTTTGGAAGTAATGTTGCATCGACTTCAGCACCCTGTAACGTTCTCCGGCACCTTCATACCGCAGCCCATAACCTGAGACTGTCATACCAGTTACACCAACATCGTTCATTGCTTTTCTTAACTTGTCGTATTTGTTAATTTTGCGATAATAACAACTTTATACATTCCTGTAGGTACAAAATCTGGAGCTTTGCTGACCTGTACAGCTGCTGCTTTCTGTACTTAGAAGCTCTTTCGTAATCTTCTTCTCCAAGAACAGTATTTGCATTTTCTTCCATGATCATTGTGTTAGAAATATCCATCATACTGAATCCAGCATATGCTGATGTTAAACCATGTTCTGGTCCATCCAGACCGATGATCTCTTCTTCTTCTGTTACACGAAGACCAATCGTTGCTTTGATAATTGTAAATGTTAAACTGATCGTCACGGCTGTCCAAGCGCAGACACAAACAATACCGATAATCTGAATCTTTAATAATCCAAATCCACCACCATAGAAAAGTCCATTTAATTTCTTCTGGTGCAGTTTTTGTTGCAAATAATCCTGTTGCTAATGTTCCCCATAAACCGTTCATAAAATGAACCGCTACGGCTCCAACTGGGTCATCAATTCTTAATTTATAATCTAATAACCATACTCCAAAACAAACAAGTAATCCAGAAACTGCTCCGATCACAATTGCTCCAAAAGCATCTGTGACATCACATGGTGCTGTGATCGCTACAAGTCCTGCAAGAGATGCATTTAATGACATTGATACATCAGGTTTTCCATATTTTACCCATGTAAATACCATACAAACAACTGTTGCGACTGCTGGTGAAATTGTTGTTGTTACAAAAATAGATCCTAACTGTTCAACAGATGTTGCTGCTGCACCGTTGAATCCATACCAGCCAAGCCATAAGATAAATACTCCTAATGCTCCAAGTGGAATATTGTGTCCGGGAATGCATTTACTTTTGTAATATTTCCATCTTTATCTTTTGTGAATTTACCAATACGTGGTCCTAAGAATTTTGCCCGATCAGTGCGGATAATCCACCAACCATATGAATTGCACAAGATCCTGCGAAATCATGGAATCCCATCTGAGATAACCATCCACCACCCCAGATCCAATGTGCTTCAATTGATAGATCAGCAGAGATTACTGCAGAATAAACACAATAAGATAAGAATTTTGTTCTTTCTGCCATGGTCCGGATACGATCGTTGCTGTTGCGCAGAATACTAAGTTGAATACAAAACTTGACCAGTCAAAATTTGCATAAGATGTAAAATGTCAAATCCATATTTCCGATCAATCCGATCATCATCATATCTTCCCGAGTAATAAACTGAAACCGATCAGAATAAATACACAAGTACCAATACAGAAGTCCATCAGGTTTTCTGCGATAATGTTTCCGGCATTCTTAGCTCTTGTAAATCCGGCTTCAACCATTGCAAATCCGGCCTGCATCCAGAATACCAATGCGGGTCTGATCAGGAACCATACCCCAAAGATTCTGTATTTACTGCGTTCATAATTTCTTTGTCATATCTTTGTCCTCCCATTTCGAAAGTTTTGTTTTTCATTCAGGAGAAACGCGCGTGTCTTTACTCAATGAATTGATTGAAGGCTTTTAGAAATCCTTCTTGATAAAGAAAAGGCGTTATGAAGAATGATCCTGTCATCTCATAACGCCTTTGTTATGGTTGGAATTATAAACGCCTTTATTTTATTTGTCAATAATATTTTAGCATTTTATGCAAAGAATGTATCTTAGCACAATCTTAACTATTTAATTCGTTCTCAAGCATACGGTATCCGACTCCGACTTCTGTAAAACATACTTTGGAACTGCTGGATTTTTCTAATCTTGCGGCGGATATTTGCCATATTTACTCGCAAAATCCTATTGTTCGTATCTGCGCTGAGGTCCCAGATATCTTTGATGATAGACTCATATGTAATAACCTTTCCTGCATTCTCTGCAAGAAGGGA